>OAUV01000144.1_pt1 | contig 94908 bp, 81 predicted proteins | sample 1516841 | NCBI WGS metagenome assembly OAUV01 (sample SAMEA2580044, study PRJEB22360) | human gut metagenome | biome: human gut; feature: human-associated habitat; material: faeces | place: Denmark | collected 2008/2010 | reverse complement strand
ATACTATTCATAAGTAAAAAAGCCTCAGCAGCAAATCCACCAGTATCGGCAGCCGTAATGACTACCGAATGAGTACTGTTATTTGAGAATTGATTTAACTTAGGAATAATAAGAGTGCCCGGAGTATTAGTCCATGCTTCTTGATCTTTAATGATACTACTACCATCAAGAGAAACATTTATAAAGTAACGTTTATTATTCTTAGATGATTCAATAAGATAATTAAGTTTTATATTAGTTGTAACGCTAGAATATAGATACTTAGTATTACCTTCTATTACAATGTCTCCATTAGTAATAGTAACTTTAGCATCGGTAGTACCTCCATTACCTCCGCTACCACCGCCACCATGCTCTGCTAACCAAGCAATATATCCACCTTGCTTCTTTAGTTCTTGTTCATGACGAACAAGAACGTCATTAAGACTTTCGCCAGTTACTCCTTCTTCTGCTACTTCAGGGTCGATAAGACGAGGGTCTTCAACAATAATACCGGTAGCTTTTCCAGAAGAACTTATATCCCAATTATCAGTTTTAGGATTATACCTTTTAATATTATCTGCCATAATTAATCAATATTATAAGTTGGAAATTTCACATTAATTATATCATTACCATTATTAGTTTCTCCATTACCACCAACAACTCCATAAGTTGGATTCAACCCTTGAAGATTAACATTGTACTTACCGGAGTTATTAAATATATTAGATAACTTCTTAACAGTAACTTGTAAATTAGGGTAATAATGTAAATCATCTACTTTACCTGGCTTTAAGAAATACTTAATATAGAAAGGATAACGTTGACCTGCATTAACTTTAGCCGTAACATCGTCTCTACTATTAATAGTAATACTAGCAGGAAAGAAATACCTTAACCACGGAATATTAGGACTAGGAAGTTCTTTATTACTAGTATGTTTATATCCACTAGCCTGACACATAAGATATACAGGAGCAGTTATTTCTTCTACTAATTGAAATGTACACAAGTGTTTCAACATATCAAAGCTAGTATTATTTTCCCAAGATTTAGGGAAAGATTGCCCTTTTAACGCACCTTCGGCAGTTTCCGTATATAATTCATCAGAATTAAAATCCTTCTTTAAAACGTCCGCAGTAACCTGTATGATAGGCTTCATAGAGCTGTTTTCGTTCTCTAAAATCGGATAACTGCAACTGTAAGTATGTTTGTGTCCGCCAAGACATAAACGGTAATTGTGGGTCTGTAAGAACTTTGAGAACCAATAAGCGTTAGCTTTAGTGGTATTGAAATTCAATCTACTACCACTTCTCTCAACACTAGTGTTTTCTTCATTATTCCAATAGAATGAATTAATAAGATTTTGAGTAATAATAGTAAAAGGCATTTCATGACAATAAGCTATCTTAGCTTTAGCATTAATAGCTTTTGCATCATCTCTTTCACACCATTGTCTTATTAAGTCATACATTACTCCGGTAGTAGAAAGTCCATAAACACTTCGTTCAGTATTAGAACTTATCTCACTATTAACACATAAGAAATGGGTATGACCAACATCGAATGAATATAATGATTCAACGAATATTTCTTTTCCTTCAACAGTAAATACAGGAGGATTATCTTCATCCATTTCATAACAATAGAAGAAACGAATGTTAGTAGCATTAATTTTAGAATCATCTCCACCGTCACCAAGAACATATACATTAGCCGGAGTTAAATCATTGTTACCAACAGTTACCATTTCAGCAATATCGTATAGTGGTTCTCTTCCTGCTTCATAATCTAACCATTCATTAATACGATTACCATTCTGTGTCATATCGCCAGTATTAATCATAAAGTAGCACACAGATATGTTACTATTTTCATATCTATTAAAGTCCTTCTTTATTTGTCCGGCAGTTATTCTCCATACATTATATTCATCCCAATTAAAGCCTTGTTGGTCGGAAGTCTGAACAAAGTTAAGAACTTCGCTCCCTGCATTTTCGCTCATAACTACAAATCTACGAATATCGCTCTTATAAGTTTCATCTCTACCTACGTAATATTCATAATAAACATTCTTGTCTCTTGTATGAGTATCATACTGTTCTCCTAGATGAGTAAGTATTACCTTATGAGTAGTAAACGGAGTACCGTCAGTAGTTATGGCTCTAATACGATTATAGTATTTACGAACACCAGTTTCATTCTTAAACGATTCTACTTTAGTCCATTCAGTATAACTATTATCACTACGGTATGCACGATACCATAAGTATTCATCATAATAACCTACGGAAACCCAATTAAAACATCTACTAGCATCATCATTAGGTTCGTTACTTTCATTAATAGTATAACAAGCCTTACGTCCTAAACTCATAGTAACCTTATTAGGTTTAGTATGGTCTAGTAAAGTCTTATTAAAGAATATATTCTTGTTCTCAAAGCTAGCACGTGGAGTATAAGAATCTACTCTAGGTATTATGTTTGCTTCGAGATTAACAAAGTACATATCATTAGCGTTATTTCTAGCACTAAGAGCTTTAGTAGCTTGCTTAACATTGTCCATAGTATAGTACTTAGTAAATAAGTACTTACTATCAAGATAACCATAAGCAGTATTTTCAGCAGCATCAACTTTATCAGCATCACCAGCATTTAAGATTTGAAGTCCAACTAAATCAATATAACCTTTAGATACCCTTATAGGGGAAGTCGTGTTATTATAAGGATTCGCAACAGAACTAGGTGACGTTCCCCAAGTCAAGAAAAACTTAGCTTTCTTATTATCAAACTTAATAAGATTACCATCACTAGCATACCACTCCATATCATAAGTCTCAACTTTAATACGAGTAGTATTAGTATTCATTACTGAACATTGAGCACCTCTAATTAAGAATGTCGAACCTGCTTTGATATTCCCCCATAAAGGGAGTACTTCCCAATTTCCACCTTCTGTACCATACTGTAATGATAGTCCATTAAGAGACACATCTTTACCTGTAAGATTACTAAGTTCAACGAAGTTATGAGAGCATGGATTATAACTATATTCATCACTAGTAATACCACCACAATACAAAGAGTTAATATATAACTTTTGTAGATATAGAGTAGTTACATATATCCAACCAGTTCCGGGTTCTTCTTGTCCACCAGTAGGTTCTGCTTGTGGTGTATCTAACTCTTTCTTATATACTACTAGCTGTCCGTTATTATTAACCTTAACACGATATACTTGTCCATTAGGAGCAACGAAGCCAATAGTATCTAATTTATCTAATGCTTCATAATCAATACTGCCGCCACCACCTGAACTAGTACCAGTAAGATTAACAGGTTCTCCATTAATCTTAGTATATAAACGTTTTACATCAGTAGCAATTAGAAGTTCGTAATCTACAAAATTATTAAAGTTATCTTGGATTTCTTTAAGAGTACCATAATGCCCACGAACCGCTTTAGTATTTGGTTCATATTCATCTGTTTCAGGTTCAAGACTTTCACCAACAGCAGCAACTCTAATTGCTAATTGTCCAGTATTAGGGTCAATAGGAGTATATTCTTTTAATATAGACTTAGTAAAAGTATTACTAACATGACCGGGATTTATAATTAAATCTCTCTGATGGACAATAGTATCAAGATACTTTTGTATCACTTGAATAGATTGAATTATAGGAGCTAGCTTTTCATCTTCTTCAAGAGCTGCTCCTAATCCAGAAGTATCTACCCAAAGAGCATTTGTATTAGCAGGAGGATTGTCTTGTATATAAACAGTTTGAACTGGTTCATCTCCACTACCTTGTTGCTTAACTACAAGATTCTTGTTTTCAATACCTCCATTAAACCAATACTCATTAATAATATTATTTTGTTTAATACCTACTGTAAGACCTACTGAACGTAATTCAGGAGGCAATTCTTTCAGAGCTTCTGCAATACTATTATAAGGTCCATACTTAGCATCAACATCAGGTAGAGGATTATAATTATCATCTACACTATTGTTAACAAGAAGCTGACTTATACTTATTCCTTTTCTCATATTATTTATTTCTACAAGTTATACGAATATCATCATCGAATATAGAAGGAGAATATAAGAAGAATACATTATAATGAATACCATCATAAGTTCCACCTGGATTATTTGTCTTATAAGCACCTTCTTCTCCGTCCCAAAGAGTAGTAACAAGAGTAGTACCATATTCAGCTTTAACAAGAGTCATTAACTTATCAGGTATCAATAAATAATGGATTTTCTTTTTCTGTTTAATAATAAAAGTATTATTATTACTTCCCGTAATAGTTCTAGGAGTGTTACCTTCAATAGCCATGATATCATTAATAGACATTTTATCAAATACTTGCGGAGCAATATCCGTATGTCCATAATACATTACGTTCATAGCAGGAACAGAAACACATTTTACAATATAATCATTAGAGTGATAAGTCTCTCCATCTTGTCCTTCTACACTAGCTCTGAATATATAAACTTGTCCTACTTCTGCATTAAGAACTAATTCATTGAACTTAACAGGACTATTAACAGATAAACCTGAAGCTATTATATTTTCTCTTTCATTAATTACTTGATAAATAGTAAGAGTATCTTCAACTACATATTCTCTATTAGCTATGACAAAATTAGCTTCATTATATTTTATCTTTTGAGAACCAGTTATAGTAATAGGTATATTTAGTTCAAATATCATAAATACTGGTTTCTCATCAGTAGTATATTCATCACAACCGAATTGTAGAGAACTATTAATGTAATTAATAAGTAAATCTGCTTGCTTCCAATACCCTAGAGTATAAGCTGCACAAGCAGATTGAAACATATTCCAACAGTTAATTACTTGACGATTGATACCTTTACAAGTAGAAGTACAATCTTTAATCATATCTACTCCTAAGTCACTTAACTTAATAAGTAGTTTTTTATAAACACAATTATACTTACTTGGAACATCAAGATAAGTATACATTCCATCTTCGTTCTTTCTCATTGCATTACTATTAATTCGTTATACATTGCAATTAGATTTTGCTGTTGTTCTTCACTAAGTTTAGATTCTACATTAGACATATTACTAAGAATAACCATAGCATTATATCTACATATATCTTCATTAGTAAGAATGAATCCAATGTTGGAGAGGTGTACAACTTGTACACCTCTATCAACCAATTTGCTTTTTACATTATCGAAGTTTATGTCCATTACTTTAATGTATTATTTGTTATATAAGTTATGTAAGACTGAAACTTCAAGTTTACTTTATTATTAAAACTAGATATTTTATCTTCTTTACTAAGATTATCATTAAACACTATCTCTATTATAGACTTCTCTACTGATGGCATCCAATCCTTTTTCATATTATCACTAGCCTTTACTCCATTAATCTTATATAAAGCTAAGCTAGAGAATACACTGTAAAACTCTGCATTAACTATATTATGGATATTAGCAAGTATATTATCTTTATTAGTATGGATATGGTTATTAATAACAGTATTAGTAACGAACATTGTCAATCTCATTGCCGAAGCGAGCATAGAATCTTCTATTGCAGTCTTACATTTGTCCTTATCTTTATCTATGATATTCTTTGTAATATCAGTAATAAACGTTGAGACTTGTAGTAATGACTTAGATACTTCATCAAGAGTATTGCTAATAGAACTAACAAACTTTTCGCTTTCAGTCTTTTTCTTATTGTCCAACCACTTATATAGTAGTAGGAAAATAGAAATAGTTATCAAGGAACTCAAGCCTTGATTAAGAGCAGATTCGATAATTTCCTCCATCCCTATTTATGATTAAAGGGATTACTACTAATTTTAACATTAATAGCAACCCCTTTATTAAACTATTACGAGTTATATTTACAATATCTTCTTTAAGCTCCTGCTGCTGCTGCTGCCGGAGTATTAACAGATGCAAATATTGTTTCAAGAGCAGCTATTTGAACAGCTCCTGTCGGAATAGCAAGATGAATAATAGTCTTAACATTTTCGGTACTACCACTACGAAGGTCACGATGAGGATAGAAAGTTAGTGTAAATACTGTCCAACCATCTGCATTAGAGAATTCCGGCAAAGTATATAATTTACGAGCATCATTGCTAGTAGAATTAATACCTTCACCACCAATACAACGAATCTGTAATTCTTTAAGAGCAGCGTCATCATTAATTGGTTTCATAGCTTTTGTAGTAGTTACTTTTGCTCCAAATAATGAATCTCCTGCAATCAGATTCCATGCTTCATAATCAGTACCAGTTACGGTAATTTTAGCAGCGGCAACACTAGCAGTAAATCCTTCATTCTTACCAAGAGAATTAAGTTGAGTACTTAACTTCTTAGCAATAATAGCAGCAGTATCACCTTCACGAGCACGCTCACTAGCCGACCACTTATAACGTTCATTAAGAACAGTATGAGCTTTAGCCATAGTTAACGTATAATCCTTTCCTTCTACGGGGGTAGGAACAGTAATTTCCGCACTAAATTTAGTTCCGGCAGCATAGACACTCTTAACATAAGAGAAACGTCTAGTATCAATATCAGATACAATATTGGTATACTTGCTCTTATTAGCAAATGCTCCACCACCAACAAACAAGGTAAACATCGGAATGTTCTTAGTAAGAGCTTTCGAGATGATTGCACCTTCGTTGTCGTAAAGAGCAACAGCACCCTCTTTAATACCTTCTGCATTAACAGCAGCTAGAGTAACGGGAGTAGTAGCTAATGCAACATTACCTGCAAACAACAGTCTTTCCATTTTATTCTAATTTAGATAATTCGTTTGAAACTTTCTCATAACTATTATTATTAGAGATAGCATTAAAGGTATTAACAGCTCTCTTAATAACTTCGTGCATAGCAACATCTGATAGTTCATTCGTAGTATTAGTCGCAATACTAATTAGAGTAGGATACTTAATATAATTAACTAATAACTTATCTATTTCAAATGTTGCAATTACTTCAATATTAGATTCAGTCTTATAACATATAGGACTTATAACAACAGACTTTGAATGATAATCGTTCATCGTCTCACTCACTAAGTCTAAGTCTATCAATCTACAACGATAAGACTTATCCCCCTTAAAGGAGTAGACAGATGTATAGAACATGGGTGTTGGATAGTTGTTTAACTCTATCTTATAACCAGTACCAAACATTATATCTCCTTGTTCAGCTTCAATCTTAATACTAGTATGAAGAGGATTAAGTTCTGTTAATCTTATAACGTTATCAGAGATACCATCGAGTTCACGATTACCTTTACGAGAGAAAACATCTTTCACATATTCGATAGTCTCTAAATTGATTATTTTGTCTACCTGTTCGGGAAGTATTGCTCGCACAGTTTTCATGCCCATTTGTTGAGCTAGAAGCATGAACTCGTTATGTATCTCTGCTACTTTCATAATAAATAGTTATTATAATTTTAGTTTAGTTTCAAGTGCTCTTTTATAATCAGCATTTTCGGGATTACTGAAATAAGCCAACGCTTCTTTCATGTTAGCTCCGATAAATCCACCTTCGGGAGTAAGAACAGTTTGATTAACATCAGAACGAACTAGCTCACCTTTGGCAATAGCTTCTTCAATGAACGCTTGAAGCTCAATTTGTGAATTGTTAAACAGTTTGTTGAATTTCTCCGGCTCTTTAATTGCAAAGTCATCAAGCATCTTTTCTTGGATAGTTCTATCAAGTAACAAGTTAGATAATACATCTTGTTTGTTACTAGCAGAATAACATACGAAAATAGCTTTGAACTTAGCATCGTTATCAATAGCATCAAGATAATTACGTCTTGCTTTGTTAGCTTGAATACGATTACGTTTAAGACGATTATTTTCTCGTTGTTCATCTTTAATATAGAATTTAACACGAGGGTCGAAGCTAATAATAGCTACGTCTTTAGCGACAATAGGATAAAGTAAACAATGACGATATGCTAAGTAATCATCTACTTTAATAGGATGTCCGTATTGATAACGAGTTGCTTCAAGAGCATTAATCTTAGTTACATATTTAGCAATAGCATCTTTCAACTGTTTAGGATTAGACTTTTCAGCATTATCATATTCTTCGATAATCTCTGTTTCATCTATCTTATAGTTCAGATAATCTCTTTTCTTATTCCATTGGAAAGAACAATTAAGTTTCTTTCCTTCACCATCAACAGGAATAGATATGCTATTGAACCAACGTTGAACACGAGTAATATATTCCTGTGAATTAACAGAACAACCAACAAGAGAAGGCATATACGCTTCCATTTCTTTATAGTTGCTAGTTAAGATTCTAGCTGAATTAATACTACCACCAATGCTATCGTGACGGTCAACGATATATCTAGCATTAACTTGACGATAAACAGAATTAATAGTAATATCAGTAGCAAGAGCTATTGTAATATATCTTTCTTCTAAGAAGTCTCTATCTAAACCATCTTCTTTTTTAAGAAGTTGTTCATAGGTTTCTCTAGGAGTTTCCGGAGCTTTAGCCCGTGTAGTAGCACTAGGGCTATTAGTTGGATTATTTAGACTACTGCCGAATGTTCCGGCTTTTGGTGCTTGTCCTTCCATTATAATTTCAATTTTAATTGTTTAACTTAGAGTACGCACTCCAACATGAACATCTTCTCTTGTCTATCTACTTGCAGACCACGAGACATTTTAACTTCATATTGAGACTTATCAATATCCGTAGATATAGAATTGCTAGGAACAGAACCCCAAGACGGTGGAATAGGAGTAAGACCTTTCAATACACCAACAAGGTAAGACTGACCTTTCATACGTACCATACGAACATTACGATTTCCGTTATATACAGAGTTGTCAATGAACATCAGTTTGTGAGATGTCATAGGCAAACCAGTACGAGGATGAATAAGTCCATTAGCTTTTGCTGTTTCAGCAATAGGAGATTTATCCAAGAAAGGAAGATGAATACAAGTAACAGTATGTCCGTCAATAGTTTTATATTTACGGAAGTATTTACCATAAGTAAGACCACCACCTTCTTCACCAATCATTTTCTCTCCAAGAGGAGTAATAAATCCTTCGGACTTAGCATCTTCACGGATAGCCATATCGAAATCTTCGATACCACCTTTACCTGCATACAGAGTAATATCCATAGAACCAGTATCAGTATCCTTATCAACTACGTCACCAATAGTTCTTTTTAGCTTGCTAAGAGGCAAGTATTCACCATAAGTATCATAGTTAGACTCTTCGAGGATTTCAAACATACCAGCAGTTTCGGGAATTGGTTGGTCATTATCCCAATCCTTCATATCAATAGTACCATTAACAGTACGATTGTAACGAGATGTCCATAAGTCAATCTCATTAGAGATACGCATCTGAACATCGAACTGACGCATTTCTTCGTTAATCCAACGAGTGTCAGTACCACCACCTTTAGTCTTGAAAGCATAGCTAACAATAACATTACTAATGTTACCTGCAATTTCCTTGCTATAACGCTTGAATCCTAGCTGGGATTTCATAACACCAGGTCCCATTACATTAGTCTTGTTACCCTTAGAATAAGATTCAGGAATAGACGGAGCTAACATACACCAATACTTACCTTTTTCAAGATTAGCAGGGTCAACATAAGCACTTTTATCAGGATTCTTTAGCTGCAAAGAATACAGATGTCCACCATGACTACCAGCACCATGGTCTCGCATTACACGAACAGCAGTTTTACCATCAGGAGCAAGCAAACCATACTGTTCAATAATAAGACCAGTAGCAAACTCAACCTTAATAGGTTTACCACCAATACCCGGAGTAGTATCATTAGTATCAGCCCAAACAATGTAATCATTGAATCTCTGACGACCCATTGTCTTCCAAGTCCACTCAACAGTAGTAATATCACGAACACCAGCAGCACCTTGTCCTTCTGTAAGGAAAGTTAGCGGGAATCGGTCATCTTCCATACCATAAGTGTAAGTCAGGAAGTTGTTAATCTCTTCCGGTTTTTGAATCATTAAGGCAGCAAGAGATTGCTCATTAGAGTAACCTCTATCATCATATCTACCTCTTTCGACTTCTCTTAATCTGTACATATTTGTTTTAATTTAGTTAGTTCAAGACTAGTTGGTCATTATCAACTGTCTTAGAATTATTACCTTTACTATTGATAATAACAGTCCTTTTACCAGTAGTTTGTGCTGCGGTAGTTCTAATAGATAGAACTTTCTGCTTATTAACAGCCATACCGACAAGACTAGCATAATCGCCACCAGTAAACCTAAGAAATGCTTTAAGTAAATCATCCTGCATACGAGCATTAGAATCAACTTTAGCTTCGTCTAACATATAGGCTGTATTACCTTCATTGTCAACAGGAGTAGACACATACTTCAAGAAGTCTTTGCGACTAAGCATTACTTTCTTTCCGTCTTTGTTACACTGAATTTGTTCAGGAATACTATAACCTAATAGTTCGCCTTTACTAATAGTCTTTTCTACATTATCCCAATATGCTTTCTCTTCGGCAGCAGCAGCAGCTTCTTTAGCTTCTACTTGTGCTTTCTGTTCAGCAAGTCGAGATTCATAAATGCTATCAACAGCTTCTTTAGATTCAACAGCAGTATCGTAAAGAATACCGGCGTTCTTACAATAGTCAATGAATTTATTTACATCTCCTTTTTTACCACTAAGTTTCCATTCTTCACGAATGAAAGTAGCTTGTTGTTCTTCGTTATCTTTACTAACAGTAATCTGACTTCTATCAGGAATTTCTACGAAGTCGTCAAGAGTACCGTTAAGTTTAAGATGATTAATAACTTGTTCTACTTGCGGATAAGTTTCAAACAGATTATTAAGAGCAGCAGTTTGAGCTTCTGCAATTCTATTCTGAATTACTGTATCAACATAAGCAGCAATACCTTCTGTATTATTATCGAATACAATAGGATTACCATTCTCATCTTTAAAGTCAGAACCGAAACGAGTTTGTAATTGTTCAAGAACACTTGGTTCAGAACCATTTTGAGATATAAGTTCAGCAAGTTCAGCAGCAGTACGAAATATAGTTCCATCAACAGCAAGAGCATTACCGTTAGCATCAATAGTATAATCTACACCATCAACATTTATAGTATCACCTTCTGATAATACCACTTCTTCCCCCGTAGAGGGGCTTCCTTGCTGTCCTTCTCCTTGTCCCTGTTGTCCTTCTTGGTTTTCACCACCATTATCAACAGTACCAGTATTAGCACCTTCGCCTTGTCCTTGTTGTCCTTCTTGTCCAGCACCTTGTTGTCCCTGTCCGGCAGGATTGCCGTTAGCACCAGAGCCAGTACCTTGACCTCCAGTATTAGCAGTATCGCCAGTATCAATACTACCAGTACTTAAATCTAAATCGTTATTACTACTAAAAGTTCCCATAATAAATATGTTTTGATTATTACTTTCACTCAAATGTAATCTAATAATATGAGAAAGCAAACTCTTACTAGTCTGAATACCCTTATTATTAGGTTTAGAATTGCCCGTATTTGTATTTAAGTATTACTAGAGTTAATCTTATCAGCAGAAACTTTGCGTTCGATACAGGGCAAAAAAATGAGCCATTTTAAGACCCGTCACGGCATTTTAATGTTTTCCTTTACAGTTTATCCATTCGATAGGGTAAATGCAACAGAGGCAAAGGAAACGCTATCTACGTCGATTTTATGGATACGAAAAACCCTACGGAAAGTTCCGTAGGGCACGTCTGAATCATAGAGAATGGTATATAGCTAATTATAACTTAGTATTCACTTCTTAGTAGAACTAGATTTAGACTTAGAACTATCATATCTATTCTTATTCTCTTTAGCTATCTTTAGTTCATTATCTCTATCTAACGCAGAGTTAATCATATCTAAATCCTTAGCTCGTTTCTTTTCATTTAGTTCAGCTTGTTTCAATGATAGTTCAGCAGAATTATCTTGTGGAGCAGTTTGCACAGGTTGATTAGCTAAAGCAGCCATAGCAGCTTCTGTATCCATTCCTTTAGCAAGTAAATCATAATAACCTTTGATTTCTGCTAGCCTAGCATCTTGTTCTCCCTTAGCAGCTATCTGTTCAAGAACAGCTTTATTCTTAGTTTCTTCTAATTGTTGGTCTAATTGTCTAAGCGATTCTTCATTCTTCTGACGAATCTCTTGATAACGATTAATAGCTAGTTTAAGACTGGATATATTACCGGAAGTAATAGCAGCAACAGCAGACATTAAATCTCCATTTTGACTAGCGTTGAAAGCCCACTCTTTAAGTTGTTCAAACTTCTCTGTTTCTCTATCAGAGTTTTTAGCTTTGATTACGTATTGTCCGAGAGTATGATTATTTACATTAAGAGAGACATATTGCTTTCTATCTGACTTATCATAGTAAGAAGTATCTAATCCATCTATCCAAGCTAACTTGGAATTATTTAAATCTATTAGATATTCGTCCTCACGGAACTTATCGAACATATAGTTAATAATAACTGTACCCATTGAACCACGAATAATAGCTTCTTCTGTTGTACCTTTACCAGCGCTAGTTGCTATCTGTCCATAACGCTGTGGTGTCATATCTACCATTTCACGAGCACTAGCTTTAATAGATTCAATAAGATTAGATATTTCAGTAATATAACCGGAGATATTGGCATCAAGCATTTTAATAGATTGTGCTTTAGTACTATTAATATCTTCTGCATCATCATAAGGAAATATCCCCTCTGCCGCTATATTATAAATAGCTTCTTCTGCATCTTCTCCAAATAAAGATTTAGCTGCAACAAGAATAAACATCTTGTTCTTAGCTATCATCATCTCTCTATGATAAGAGAAGATATTGATTAATATTTGGAATGGAGTAAGTATTTCTACAATAGAGAATCTTCCCATTTGAGGAAGTACTTCTTGAAGTCCACAATACTGCAATCTAACATCATCATCTAATTGGAAAGGAATAGGTTTAGCACCACCTGGATATATACCAAAGCGTTGACCTCCTATACGATAACCTTCGTAAACTTGTGGTTTATATACAGAAGTTATCTCAATATGTCCGAGTTCAGGATTAAATTCAAAATCATCAGGAACAATCATCTCATCAACTAATCCTACCTCATTAATGTACTTTAGTATCTTAACTTGTGTATAACCTCTCCAATTAACATGCCATACTTCTAAAAGTTCTCCGTTCTTTAATCTTAAATCATAACCATCAGAAGGAAATATCTCTCTATTATCATTCTCATAGCTCTTACACTTTTCAGGAAAATAATAAGTATAAGCATTAAGACTAAGTGTACGAGTAGCACCAACTGTACTAGGATTATAATACTTAGTTATAAACTCTAGTTCTTCATCTGATAGTTCATCAGAGAATTGGTCTATTACTTGATTATAACTCATCAACATTCTACGAGCTACAATATCATACTTAGATACCATTTGCTCTCCATTAGGAACAGGAAACATATCAGTAGTTGGAACCCACTCTTTAACTAGCTTTTTACCACGAACAGTATGGAAACTATAAACTTCCCCTGTAACGATATAGTTAAAGTACTCAACTGGAATTATTGTCTCGTTATTAAGAACATCATCAATAACTTCTAATAGTTGCTGAGCTTGTGCACTTATTTCATCTATATAATTATCAATAAAGTTCTTTTCAAACTCTTCTGCATCAGCTGCTAATTGTTCAGGGTCAACCTCTTGTATTGGTTGTCCTTGAGCTTCTAGTTGAACATTTTCAGCTTGTTGTTGCTGTATTCTCCTTTGAAGTTCTTGTTGAAATGCTAACATAGCTCGCTTAACTATATCTTCTCGAATAGCAGCATCACGAGCCATAATGATTTCAGGATTATTAGCACCAACAATAAATTCATGTTGAGATTTAACGTATTCTGATAAATAACGACGAACTACATCATTAATAATATCAAGATTCCTTAGAGTAGCAGGAAATCTTTTAAAGTTCTCCTTCGTAGCATTATAAGGGTTAAGTGTTTTACGATAGAACTCGTCAGGCATTTCTCCATGAAGTATTTCAAGAAGTTGTTCCGTCTTAGTTCTATCATTACACGCTAGTCCGGCAGCAATACAATAATCTATTGTTCTACCAGCCCAGTATTCATCCTTTTCAGAATTAGGGACACGCTGTTTAGGCATGTCCCCAAGTCGAGCATTTAGCTTAGCATCAATCATAACAATTCGCTTAGTTTAATAAGTATATTAATGTACCAATTAATAGCACCCGTACTTATTACTATAACTAGCATTAATACGAATCCTATCATTCCGCCAAGCAATGTAGCTAAAATATCCAAGAAATCAAACTTACCGCCATACATTTTATCTTTAAATTCCATGCCTACGGCTAAGCCTACTACTAACATTATTCCTAGTAATCCACATGGGATTGCGTAGAGGAAATGTTTTAACCTGTTGCTTTCTGTTAACCAACTCATAATTAATAACGTTTACGATTCCAAAAGTTTTCTTTCTCTGTTTGCACTCTCTGTCTATGTTCAAGCTGCTTTTTAGCAAACTTATCATTAGCAGCCCATTCAATACCACGAACAATCATTTCAGATACACGGTCAAAGTTACCAGTATTAGACCATTTCTTTAACTCTAGTATAGACTGATAATCATATATAGTATGAAGAACAAGCATATCACGACCGTCCTCGAACTTCCCTATGGGGGAATACAACATTTCCTTTAACATTCTAAGACCATCAAGTTTAACTGTCTCACTACTAATATCATAACCAATAGTATTAATCTTCTTAGTATTAATATTAGTATCCCATAAATGAACTGGGTGATAACCTAAGTATCTAATAGCTTTCCACTTCTTAAAATTACTAACTGTTTCACCACGGTTAATCTCGACATTAGTTGTACCAAGACAATTATAAGTAACTGCAAAATAATAACAGATTCTATCTGCTTTCTCTAGTTCATCAGGACGACCATAATACACAGCACATAATCTAGGACGATAACCATTATATATACAAGGATTCATCCAAACTTTAATACTATTATGTGAATGTTTATTAGTAAGTTCTTTCTTATCTTTATCAATACCAACAGGGTCATAACTAATACTATATATTCCCGGTGGAGTACCTTTAGTTAGCTGACCTGTCTTTTTATCTATGTATTCTACTTTAATTGGATTAAACCATTTACGAATACAACCTTCAGGGTCTTCATTAGAATGACGAGGAACATTCTTAATATAATCAAAGTAATCCTTCTTAAATACACCACCAGTAGCAGCAATACGTTCATTAGGAATAAACTCGAAGTTATCCGAATCATATTCTACAAACTTACCATCTATATAGAAGTTATATTTATTAGACATTTTTAGTTCTTGCTCCCATTCATCTAATATCTCACTACTAAATATATTCTCACTTACAGAACTAAATGATTCACTAGGCATATTAGCATACTGTCCACAATAACTAATAAACTTAGCGAATGATTTACTCTTAGCTTTTTCAGCAGCACGTTCTTCTTCTGCTATTTGAAAACCAAGAGCTATATCAGAATTACCATCATCATCAAGAGAAGTAAGAGTAGCGATTTGATTATCGTCGCCAATCTTATAACCTTCAAGTCCCCAACAATAAGGTTTAAAGTAACCACATACTTCTGCTCTACTATCTTTATCCCATACATTTTCAAATGCCATAAAGTTTCTACCTCTAGGGTCATAAAAGTTTTGCTCAAATGTTACCCAACCTGCATTAGCTTTACCAGCAGTACCCCAAGCATTAAGAAAACCAGTAGTAACAGAACCAGTCTTTAGAGTAGGTTCAGTTACATCCATGAAATCATCGAAGTTCTCAAACTCTGACATTTCCTCACACTTGATTTCTCCGGCATCTTTACCAACAGCAGCAGAAGGATTGTTCTTAGTAGATACAGATATACAAGCACTATTCCAACTGTTATCATCTATAATAGCTGTACTAGGGTCTTTATAACCTAAGATAAAATCACTAGCATCAATCTTAGCTATACCTCTAGCAAAAGGAGTATTAGATTCATAGAAGATAATTTGCTTCTTCATAAAGTCAGATAGACCTCCTGATTGAACCAAAAACTTATTATCACTAGCCGCATGAATAACAGCACGGTTAGGAGTAAGATTGATAAAGTTAGCAGAACCAATAGCTTCCATATAACTAAATCCACCACGTCTTGTCTTATCATTGATAAGAAACATACCATTTTCTCGACAGAACTGTTTGATTAAGAAGTACCACCACTGGCAATCAATAAATCTAGGAAATCCTCTTATCTTACGACCAGTAACCTTACCTTCTTCTACTCGAAGTGTTTTAGTATCTAGTTTAAGAATACGACCATAATTAATAAAATTATAATGTTCACCAGTAATATAGACATCTTCTATCTCACCAGTTCTAGTATCCATAAGACAAGGAGCTTTAAAACCAACAAGTCTACGTAGAGTTTCCTGTTTACGAAAGTTTATATGAGGCATACTATCTACTGCAAACTTAGTATAAACTCCTTCTTTCTCATAAGTAACAGCAGCAGGACGTAAAAGGTCTGTATTAACAAAACGCTTATGTGGGTCAATATTCATTAAGAACCCTCCGCTTTCTCCTATTAAGAAATGGTCGAATGGGTCTTTATATCCACAGTCTCTTGCGTGCTTATATTTCTTTCCTTTATCTTCTTCATAATAATACATGAAGAACGGGTATTCAGACAGTTGCATAGCTTACAATTAATTATTTTAGTAGTATAGCAACAAGAATAGCTAGCACACCTGTACTAGCTATGAATCCATTACGTTGCTTCTTATACTTTTTAGACTTATTATATTCCTTATTAAGATTAACAATAGCTTGATTTCCTAGTATTGTTATCCTCTTTATTTCTTCACGTTGCTTAGATATAATAGAATCCTGCAAGTAGCTATCTTTAACTTTTAGTTCGTATAACTTCTTGTAGGATTCATATTGACTTTTATACTCTTCTGAAAGTATTAACTTTGCATTGGCTATTCTTAATACTTCTTTATCTAGGCGTCGCTTCGCTCCGCCATCCCCCGTAAAGGAGTAGGATTGCTGTAAACTATCTACCTTCGTCTCCAACCTTTGGATTCTCAACTCCGATTGGTTTTGACACAAGATATATGAAGCGTTCGAGAATAGCAATACTATCAGTATCACTAATTGCTTTATCAAATTCTTTCTCATACTGATTAGTATTATTAAGAGTATTGAGAATAGAATCTATTACTAGTTGTAAACCATCTCTTTTTGTTTTTATTTCCTGATATATAGTATCAGGAACGATAAGTGGGACTTCTACATTTTCCTTATTAAAAACAAAATTGTTTAATACTCCAATTATAACAAATGGGATTACTACTATTAATAGTCCTATTCCAATACTCTTTAGTTTCATATTATTAAGTCTTTTTCTTCTAACAACGTGTAAGTAAATACATCGCCCCACAAAGGAATTGCTAAGTTAACTATATTCATAAGTTCTCTGAAATCCATACTTCTAGCTAGAACTTGACAGCCAGCAGACCAACCGTCAACAACAACACTTGATTCTCCTGCTTTATGAATATTAATACCGAACATTCCTTCTTCTATTGTTGATTCATCACAATCAAGATAGAAATCTTTATTAGCATCACGGAATACTTTAACAGGTTTATGTTGAACAAGAGCAAGATATTGTCCCTTATGATAACCTTTCTTAAAACAACCACGATACTGACCAGGAACTAGAATTGCACAACCTTTAATATTAACAGGATTAGTAAGACTTTTATAACCAGGGTCAGTAGTACAAGGATATATAGGAGTATATCTCTTACCATTAGCTGTCCAATAATCAATTATAAAAACATCATTGAACTCATTACCATGTTCTTTGGAACGAACACCAATAAGATTAAGATTATACTTACCTTTATCAAAGTAAGAATAACCTTTATTCTCTAGTGTCTTTCTCCAATCAACAGTACGACACCTATCTATTAATAAATTATTATATTTAGACATGATATTACATTTATATTATACAAATAAATTCATTTGTTGTTTCTGACTTCCATTAACAGTTTGATAACGGATATTAAGCATAGTATCTATTTCAGGTTCTAATCTAGGTATCTTATACCACTTAGCTGTTTCACTTTTACTTTCATCAATATGAAAACCGTCTTTAAATCTTTGAGGTCTACCATATTGGTTAAGAACAAACGGAACTTCAATATGACAAAGAGCTAAACCACGACAAGGCAAACCAGTAATAAGATGAACCATTTTAGCATATAGATTTAACTGCAAGGCATAAGTAGTACCATTACAATTAGGCAGACCACCAAACGGTGGAAGTAGAACATCTTCGGGCTTATGAACCCATTCATCTGTTTCTTGTACTGGACGAACAGTTTTATCTTTCTTATAGTATCCTGCTTGAAATCTAAGACCTGTACGATTAGTTTTCCAATCAAGAATAACAAAACCATCTTCACGAATAGGAAGTATATCAATAGTTCCACTAAGAAGATACTTAGGAAGAAATGCTCCTATCTCTGAATATATCTTATAATCTCGTTCAGTATAGAACTTAAATACTTTATATATTTCAGGATATTTGTTTTCAGTATGTTCAATGAAAGCATCAACATCGAGAAGTCTTACATGACTATCAACAACATCTAAATCAGCAACAGTAACCATTTGTTTACTTTCTTGTTTATTCAGATATTTAATAGCATTGAAGAATTTACTATTCTGACGAATACCATCTTCAAAACTATTATGATAGACATTACCCATATCACAGGCTTTATCTCGTATGGTATCCCATTGATTCTTTATATCTTTAATAGAAGTATTTTCTTCTTTAGCCTTATATTTAGCCCAATAATTAGAATCAAACTTAGGAACATACGAATGAATAATAGTAGTGGCACTAATATAAGAATTACCACAATTATCAGTATACTTATGAGTAGGCTCATCAAAGTATAACTTAGTTTGCTTATATTCAGGTTTAACCGGTATCATTTTGTACTTTCGTATTTCCCCCGTAAAGGAGTGTTAACAATACTATCGCTTACCAATCCTAGCTCTCTCTTTTGAGCTTCTACTTGAGCTTCTAAATCACTAGCATCTTTAGCAGACATAGAACTAGTAACTACTTTACCACCACGAGCTTTCTTCTGTTCTATTTCAAGAGCAGCAGCTTGTTTAGCTTCACCTAAAGATTTAATCTGATTAGGAATGATATTAATAATACCATTTAGCTTAGTTATCAAATCAATAACTGGCAAAGTATCTTCGGCTTGTATACCTGCATTAAGTTTATTAGTAAGTTGCTCACTAAGTATATTAGCTGCACGAGAACTATTATGAACTGCTCTAAGAATAGTTTCAAGAGCTTCGCCTGCAACGCCCATCTTATCTTCATGATATCTATCAACAAGACGAAGAATAAGAGCATCTGGTTGCCAATCATTAGGAAGAGCGTAATTAGCTCTAGCAGATGCTAAGGCTTCGGGACGACTATATCCCATTTGATTAGGTGGAGACTTAGGGTCAGCTAGATAAAAAATAACTCCGGCTTCTTTAAGATACCGAAGTTTATCTTCACTAGTATCACGAAGATATAACTCTCTTACATCTTTATCCTGTATCTGATAAACGTTAGGAGCAAAGGGATAACCTTGCTCGTCAACGCTAATCATACCTGTTAAATCCAAAGGGGCAATCTTCGTAATCATAACCTTTATTATTTCTTAGTTCAATATAGTAATCAGAATCATTAACTGGCTTCATCTTACTAAAGAAGTACATATATAATTTAAAAGACCTCTCATCTTGATTAAACTCTCTAAGTTTCCTTGCGGCTAACTTACGATTAAGTCTAACAGTTCGAGATATTATCGAAGTTCTACTTCTAAATTTACTACGTTGAGCCATTCGAGTAGCAACTAAGCTCTTTTTAAATTTCCAATATTCTTCATTAGTAAGTTCTTGCCTTTTAGCCTTCATTACAGGATGATGTTCTATTGCATCTAACTTGGCTTCATTAACAATAAATCCACCAATAAAAGGAATTGAAACTCGTTGTAGACTTTTAATCCTATCAATAATTTGGTCTTCGATATTATCTATAATATCATCTATTATTTCAGCTTCAAGAGGTGTAACACCTAATAAACTAATAATATCAGGACGAGTTACTAATAACTCCTTTTTCTCTTTTAAATCAATAGAAGGCATCTAGTTTATACATTTAGTAAATTAGTAGCTACTATAAACTTTTGAGGTTTACCACTAGGAATAAGACCTTCGACAGAGTTCTGACCTTGAATATCAGTAAGACGGACAATCTTATAGCCAATACAAACTACTGTTTCGGCAATAGTAGTAATCAACTTACCATTATCTCCTTTCTTTTCAGTAGTAACAGGATTCACTTCTGTACCAAGTAAACTAATAACAGAACCACTTCCAACTTTACGGAATATCTCACCACGAGCAATACTAAGATTTAAGTCTTGGTCGCCACGAATAAATTCAGCAAGATTATAAGGAGTAAGTTCGTTACTGCGAGGATTACAATCTATGCCAGTAAATACATCAGACGGAGCAACATATAAGAAACGATTAAGCATAGCTCTATCTTCTTCCTTAACATCATCAGCATAGTTAGTCTTAACTAATATAAATCTAGTACTACCAGTACCCTTTAAATCAGGATTGATAATCTCACGAAGTTTAGCAGTCTGAATAATAGCGACAATACCAAAATGCTTAAACGGAGTTATATCTTTAACTCGGTCAGAAACATATTTGAAATCAATTTCTCCGATGTGTTGAGGAACTAGGAAAGTTTCTCCTTTAGTTTTGTTCTCTAAATGTAACATAATTACTTTAATTAGATTGTTAATAATATTAATTAAGTTGACTAGCATTACTAAGAGTAATATATGCACCAGTCATTAATAGTACAAGTATACGAATAATATTCGTACTATCAATATCTAACTCGTTAAAAAACCTTTAGAATTGTATTCGCTATATAATTCACATCCATTCACACTAGTTCACATTAGTACACACTCTAATGCAAGTCCACTACTTAACTAAAATATCGACTAAATCTTACCATTCTATTTTTACAATCCTGATGCTAAATCTTCGGACTCTTCGATAGAAGAGGAGAAAGGTAATACACAATAAGACCAAATAGACAACCAATACTATATAATATAAGTAAGACCAATTAAGGACTTAAAGGAATTAATTAGACTAATAGGACTAACTAATAAGATAATTCTTCTATAAGAAGAGTTAGACTACTAACAACAATAGATATACAGAAGGGAATTAGAAATACTATTAGGACTAACTAATGTATATAGACTTAGAAATAGGACTGGAACTACTGTTAGAAATAGAATTAGGAATAGGACTAATAATGAACTTAGAAATAGGATTAGGACTATTAGAAGAAATAAACTTAGAGGTACTACTATTAGTGCTGCCCCACAAAATAATATTTTTCATGAATATATTTTTATCGAGACGAGGCTCCTACCACTACCGCCCCCTACTCTCAAACCAATTCCAATACCCCCGTCAAGACCAAATGACCTTAAACATATTGCTATAATGTTTAATTTAATACTAATGTTTATGATATTCTTGATATTGTTATTGATTGCAGTAGTTATGACTACTGCTACTTATCGCTCTGTTGTTAATAAACAGAAGCGTGATTGGAAAATGTATGGTCGTGCAGGTGAAACGTACGACAAGTTTTGTTCACGTTACTATACTAGATACGTATGAACAAGACTGATAGGATTAAAATGGTACACTTAGCATTAAGTATGCTAGGTGTATCAGTATTCATACATCTAAGTTACATTAACTTGTATGATAACCATGTGAATAGCTTTCTAATACTATTAGTAGTGTTAGTACTTATACTAGATGCTAACGATGTTGTTAAAGAACTATTAGCTTAATCAAACCAAATGACTTTAAACATATTGCAGTTACTATCAAACCAAATGACTATAAACATATTGCCATTGTGTGTGTGGTTAGGATGCACATTGGTTGAACAGTTGCTAACCGATTTATAACATTTAATTTATTTGTATTATGGGAACAAGAGTTAATGATGCAGCTAGAAAAGCTGCCGAAGAAGCTGCTAAGAAAGCTGCCGAAGAAGCTAAAGCTAACGCTAGTAATGATGCTAGTAATGATGCTAGTAATGATGCTAGTAATGATGATGCACGTATCGTTGATTTGTCCGAGTATCACGGAAAGGAAGCAGACGATATTACTCGTCTGTTGCTTGACCGTCCTGATTTCGAGAATCACGATAGCTTGATGATTACTAATATCATTGATAATAGTAGTCGTTATGCAGGTGCTCTTACCATTGTTGTTAACCGTAACCTTCCACAGTTTGTGAAAGATGCTGCAAGTGGTGATTATGTCGAGTCTGTAACTCGTAATATCTTTACCACTCGTATTCAGCTATCTGCAATACTGAAAGGTCAAGGCGAACCAATGCTTGCCAATGCTGTTATGACTGCACCGTTATCAGTGCTACACGTTATCTTCAAGAAGGCACGTATTAGCGTGCTTGGACACGTACTTGCGCAAGGTGAAGTATTCGTTAATCCGTATGCCGCTAAAATGTCTCGTGAAGAACGTGTTAATGAACACGACCGTTACGAGTATTTCCCGTACGAACTTAGTATGCGTACGTTGTCCCTTGCGGACGAAATGCTCGTGGCTGACATGTTGGCTAAATACCAACCTGATGCAGAGGGTGCTGCTTAACCAGTTACGTAGGAGAGGGAAACCTCTCCTACTAAACTAAGAATACACCATTCGGCACGTGTTCGATAATACTCTCGACTTATGCTCGCCATCCGGCAAAGCCATCCGGCAAAGCTACTTAGGTTCGGAAACGACACTAGTCACCTGATAAGCGAAATGCTACAACTGATAAGCGAAGCTAATCAACTGATAAATTAAAATAATATGGAAATAGAAAAAGTAAAGGATATAATAGATGTAAATCTAATAGATAAGGGATTAGTAAAGGTCACTTATAGTGATAGTACTAGTGAGACAATAGAAACTCAACCTCTTATTAATACTGTTAATAAAGTAAGGGGAGAAGTCTTAGAGATAGACAAAAGACTGAAAGGATTACTAAGTAAACTAGTTAGTCAGATGTCTAAGTACGATGAATAATACTAACTCTAGCACGTGCGCACGTTCTTTGGAAGAGAGTATATATATATTATATATATATATACGAATCTGGTTATTTACGTGCGTGCGTACCTTAGATAAAATACGTACGATAGTACGGTATTTTAGGTTACCTGAACAACGATGACTATTGTCGTAGACAATAGGAAGAAGCTCATACAACAACACCAACAAATAGTATCAATAGTATCAAGACTATTACTAGTATTGACAACATCAATGCTCGGAAGGGTCGCTAAGGCTCCTCGTTAAGCTAGATAGTAGAGTAGACAATAGAGTGAGATAATACTAGTGGAGTAAGAATAGTTAGAAGATGTAGATAAGAGAGATGAGTTGGTTAAGTAGTGGGACTACTCCCTCTCCTACCTCTACTCCTTCATTCTAACTCACTTCTCTTACCTACAATGTTACGACTATTATCTAAACCATTTCGTTTATGGAGTTGCGACTATTACCTAAACCATTTCGTAGTAGTCCTTAGGATTTGAATCCTAATCATCATATTTCCACTATAATAGTCCTTATAATAGTCCTTATAATAGTCCACTATAGTAGTCCTTACTATTACTTAGATATTATATTGTCTACTATTACTTAGATATTATATTGTCTATTGTTACTGTTGGTTGTTGTTGTTTCTAAGTTCCTACTACTATCGTAGTAGTCCTTAGGATTTAAATACATTATATTAAATACATTATATTATGGATAAAATAATTTGGCTAGACGGACATGTAACTACAATTAGTAATGAAGAAGCTTTTCGCAGACAGTACGAAGTGTACACTGACGATGGTTCTGAATGGCGAATGAAAATTGGTGATGCAGCTATAACTAAACAATAACGTTTATCTTTATACTAGTAGAATTATTAGTTCTATTATTAGTTCTACTAGTATTTGATATTGTATTATAATTGTTGGTTATTGTTAGAGCGTCACTACCATTGTCTTTGACAATAGTAGTTCGGACGATTCCGATAATAACAATACTATGTATTACAACTGATAACGGGAATAGTACTATTAGTAATACTATTATTAATAATTGTATTGTTGTGTAGCTTGGCTTGTCAACGCTCGCAAAGCTCGCTGTCTCCCCCATAAAGGAGTGACATTACTGTACTTCTTTTACTCTTTATCTTATCCACTTACTAACTTATACTATTATGTCTAACTACGATATTACTGTTTTAGCATTACTATTTATTATCGCACTTATTAAATGCAGTGAGTTTCTTATTAACACTAAGATTACTCTTCTTACTATGTTATTCGCTTTAATAATAGTTGCGTCTACTTTATGTATATTCTTAATATTATTTGATATTGCTTCACCATGACAGATTATCAGTTCCATATATTTCTATCTTTAATTGGGATAGTTATATGCCTGTGTTATTTAATGTTTAATTACCTTTCTTATAAGAAGGTTATTATCATTCGTTCTTTAGTTCAAACTATAATAACTTATATAATAGTTATTAGTTTTATTCGCCTACTATATCGTACTATACTGTTATAGTATGGATTCTACTTTAAAATTAAATTCTTAATAACTAATACTTGTATTTATGAAAGCTATTGTAAATGATAAAAAGCATATAACTCTTGTATCTCATACAAATGGAGTTACTATTGTTGAAGCTAGTGGTTGTATTATTGATTTAGATTTTCAATCACTTGCTTCTATTTGTGAGATTGCTGACTTAGGCAATACTTATACTATTAAAGATTGTGATGAGATTGAATCTCTTAAATCTAATAATAATGAGTTGACTGAACGTATCGAGTTTCTCGAAAAACAACTTACTAATAGTGGTGATAGAGTTACTGAACTACGTAATCAGATAATAGGTCTTACTAGTGAACTTGATATTCATAGACAACGTATATCTCAATTAAATGATGAGTTAAATCGTCGTGATAAGATTATTGAAGGGAAGACTAAAAGACTTATTGAGTTAGAGAATGTTGAATATGAACTAAATAAATGTCGTGAAACAAATAATGCACTTACAGAAAAGTTAGAAAGTAAAACTTCTAATTTAGCTGAAAGAACTTATTGGTTCAGATATTATAGAAAAGCATTTCGTGCTGTTAAGGAACATCTTAAACCTAATGAAAAATATGGTTTCGATTCAAGTGGTTATAATATTACTAATAGCATTGATAGCAAGTTTGTTATATCATTTAAAAATAGAAGTATTGCTAGTAGAGCTTTTAATGAGTTGAGATATTCTGTTTCTCCTAGAAATGTATTATCTAAGTATGCAAATGATATTATTGAATATAATGTTGGTGCTATGAATATATATTTTATTGAAGGAACTACTCCTGCTGTTGTTCGTAAGTTCAATAATGAAAACTTTACTATTACTTGTAAAGATGTCTATTTTGCGGAAATAATTAATACTCTTCTTAATTGCGGTTTTCCTGTTAATGATATTATTACTTCTTATGAACAATATATAGTATGTAATATCAATTAATAAAATTATTAGTATTGTTTGGTATTTCAATTATTTATCACTATACTTGCACCTGCATTATAAATTTTACGATTATGTATGACGAAGGTGTAGAGTTTCCCATTTGTGGCATAGTAGCTGATATAGACTATCTCGACTGTGAGATGGCTAATAATTGGAATACTGGCAATACGTTAAGCGAGGATAATGTAGACCTCGATTTAGATATAACTCATATTGAAGATTAATTAATTAAATACTAATAGTTATGAATGAAAAGAAAGAAGTTGATGTTCTTAGTAAGAAACGTCCAACAGTTGACGAATTAAAGACAGAAGTTATCCGTCTACGTAAATCTAATGAAAAGTCTGATGCTGGTCTTAATCATTATAAGGCTATGTATGAGAATATTTGTAATGAAGATAAAGCTCTTCGTAGTATGTCTTCTAAATTAAGTGCTGCTAATAATCAATTGGAAGCTAATAATAAAGCTCTTAAAGACGGCATTAAATTTCTCGAATCTAAGTTAGATAAAGCTAACAAAGATTATGAAGAGCTTAAAGCTAAGAGACAGTATAATACTGTTGATTTTGTTATTGCTTCTCTTATTGCTTTAGGAGCTGTTGCAGTTATTATTTTACGTTTAGTATAATGCCGATACTTACTCTATTTAATTAATATCTGACAAAAGGGTTAAATAAATGTCGGTTTCCACTCTATTAAGATTATTCAGGTCGTGAGACTAGAGTAATATTAGTAGAGTTTTTTATTGTCTAATTTAAAAATTTATTATAATGAAAGATATTATATCTGCTATTTTAGCTTGTGCTTTAGCTAGTGATTCTGATGTTAATTTTATTGATTCTATTAAAGAAGATTATCGTAAGGCTTTTATTAAAGGAGAATTTAATAAAACTATTCTTGAAGATTTAGAAAATCTTAATGTTAAAGGATTGAATAATCTTCTTGAAGATATTCTTGACGGTGAGTATTCTATTGAAGATAAGATTAAAGCTGTTGAACAATGGGATAGTATTATGCTTTCTTATATCAAATATATTAGTGATATGAGAGACAGTGCTAAAGAATCTTATGATAAACTTCTTGCTAAATATGAAGCTAGTAAAGCTCCGATTTATTCTGTATTCTATTGTTCTGGAAATCATCTTGTATTCCTAGACAAGAATGATAAGCTAAGAAAGTCTTTTAATGGTAATGCTAAAACTCTTTACTCTGGTAATAGTAAAGATGAAGCTCGTAGAATATGTGAATTATTTCTTAAAGATTGTCCTGATTTTTATTGTGTAGATTATACAAAGATATATAATAAGTAATTTGCCAATTTTATCAATTTTGTTTGTCTGTTTTAGTTAAACTAAAATTAAATTTTGTCGTATTGTGATTTTATATCTGTTGTTTGTGAAGATAGTAGATATAGGTTTTATGGAATTATAATAGCACTGTTCGTGAGAATCGTGCTATTTCTTATAATAGCTCTGATGATGACTAATCTAAGTTGAAACATTAACCAAATGGTTGAAGTAAGGGAAATCCTCTTCGTAAAATGTCAGCTATAAATACATAGTATTTGTGTTTAAAAATACAAGTTGTTAATTACTGTCGTGAGATAGGAGAACTTTATTCGACTTTATATTTTTACCCTTAATTAAATTACTGTCGTGAGATAGAATTAGGATTTTTATAAATATTAATTATTTAGCTTGGAGCAGAAGCGTCTGCTCCTTTTCTATGATTATTAATCAAAACTAATATACCGACATGAATAAGAAAGAATTTACTAAATTGTTTAGAGAGTTACAGAAAATACAGCTTAGTCTGTTGTATAGTACTAAATTCTCTAGTGACCTTTATACTAATTGCAATCTTAACAATACTTCTTATATTAGTATGTATCTATTTGTTCTTGATATTAATAGAAATATTGATGAAACACATAGTTATAATCTTTATAGTAACGATAGTATTGATAAGAATAAAGCTATTATAGATGAAATTAAGCAAAAGGTTAAACAACTCACAACTCCTCTACGGGGGAATAAGCGGAGCGAAGCGGAGCGGTCAGATGCTCCTATTAAATAACAATTAATACTAAACGTAATGATTAAGAAGAAAATTAAATTCGGAAAGCATGAGAGAAGTTACAAATTAGTAGCTTTTACTCTTAATGTACTTGAAAGTACTAGTGTTAAACTTATTAGAATGGAAGAAAGGAGACGTATTCCTAGTTATGTCCAAGCTTAACGAGTTTAAACAAGATAATGGTAAGCTTATTGTCACGACTGGCAAATGTCTAGTTTGTGGCGATGAGCTTCTTGTATTTGGTACAGATAATATTTATATTTGTCCAAAATGTAAGGAAATACTAGACGGTGGTAATTGTTTAGTTCTTGAAACAATGTTTGTTGAAGATGATAGAATTGTTACTGCTAGAAATTGTATTGTTCCTAAAGACCAAATGCATACTAATGTTCCTATTGTATGTATGCCTTCTGATGAATTTAGTAAGTTATACGAAATATATAAAACTAAAGCTAATTAATATGGTTGTAGATTTAAAACAATGTGTTAATCCTGATAGTACGTTTGATGTATATTTTGAAGGACTTAAAGCTGTTATATCTCATGATGCAGATGTTAATGCTTATCATTGCATTATTATAGATGTTCATGATGATAGATGTTGTGAAATTATTCCGTTACCTAGGATTATGAATACTGATAAGTATAAGATATTCCCCCGTAAAGGAGCGTGTTGTATACAATATCTTCCTAATCAAATTGTTAAATCTTAGTAATATGGGACTAAGTTTTAAACTATCTGCTGTAAATGAGGAAAAGAAGATTCCTCGTGAGAAAGTAATAATGCAAATTGTTGTAGGTACTATTGTTCTACATAACAATGAATATAAGTTCAATCCTAAAGGTACTAATGAACTTATTACATTATCTGAACGTTCATACTCATGTAAAGGCTTTAAGACAATATATACTTGTGCGTTAGATAGTCATGGTAGACCTACTAAGATTGTTAGATGTACTGATGCTTATTGTACTATGCCTAGTTGTTATATTCCATTTAAGATAGGATTACCAGTTAAAGGTTATATTCTTAAATGTCGTGATAATATTGATAAATTTTTATTGAAATGCAATGAATTTTGAAAAGTTTGATGATGCTAAGAAAGATGATAGTGTCTTGAATAGTTTTACTCGTGACCAAAAGATTGCTTATGAGAATCTTGTAGCCTTTATAGAAAAAGGTTATGTTGAAGGTGATTATAGACGTGCACTTATTGGTGCTGCTGGTACAGGTAAAACTTATATGATACGTGAAGTAATAAAGAGATGTGGTTTAGCTAAATCTGTTATTGGACTTGCAGCTCCTACTCATAAAGCTGCTCGTGTACTTCGTGTATCTACTGGATATGCTACATCTACTGTGGCTAGTGATTTAGGTCTAAGACTTAATACTGATGTTACTGATTTTGATGTTAATAATCCTCCTTTTGACCCATTGGCTGAAAAGAAGATTAAACAATATAAGCTATATATTGTTGATGAAGCATCTATGATTGGTATTAATCTTAAAACTCTTATAGAAAGAGAGTGTGAACAGTTTGGCTGTATGCTTATTTATATGGGTGATAACTATCAGTTACCGCCTGTTAAAGAAACTCGTTCGCGTTGTTTCGATAACATTAAGTTTTATACTCTTAGACAGATTGTAAGACAAGAAGAAAGTAATCCTGTTAGTGAATTATTAAGAATATTAAGAAAAGATATTGATAATAGAACTTGGAAGTTCCTAGAGTTTATCAATAGAAATCGGTATGCTTTTGATTCTACTCAAACTAAAGGATATTATACTTGTGGTGCATTTGAGTTTCAATCTCTTGTAATAGACGGATTTTATAATGAAGAATTTACTAGAGATGTTGATACTTGTCGTCTTGTTACTTATACTAATAAATCTGTATCTGACTGGAATAAATTAATTCGTAAGAATATTATTGAAGATAGTGGTAAAGCAATTCTAACTAAGAATGATTTAGTAATGTCTTATAATACTTTTATTGATGATTTTAAAGATACTATTATCGTTAACTCCGAAGATTACATAATACATGATATTAAGAACTTTACTAATAGAGATAATATTCATGGATTTAATGTAACTTTTATACAAGTTAATGGCGGTAATAGAACTAAACCTTTATTTGTAGTAGACCATTCTGATTTTAATAATGCTATGCTTTATTATAAGTTAGGTGAATCTTATATTTATAATGCTATTAATGCTGATAAATATAATAGAACTAAACGTTGGAAAGAATACTATGAATTTAGGGAAAGAAACTTATTATTAGTTAATCTATTAGATAAAGCTACTAATAAGATAAAGTTCAGTCGTGATTTAGATTATGGTTTTGCTCTTACTAGCCATAAAGCACAAGGTAGTACTTATGCTGATGTGTATATAGATATAAATGATATTGTATTTGATACTAGAACTGGTAATCCATGGGGAGATATAGATAATACTCTTCGTAGATTATATACAGCTTGTAGTAGATGTAAAAATCGTTTATATTTGTGTTATGGACAATAAATAAAGTATAAGTGTGGAAGAAATTTGGAAATCTATTAAAGATTTAAAAGGTTACGAAGTTAGTAGTCTTGGAAATGTTAGAAGTATAGATAGAAGTATTATTGGAAAAGATGGAGTTAAACAACATTTTAAAGGTAATATTATATCTAAGTTTAAAGATTCTCGTGGATATGTTGCTGTTACTCTTACTTATAAGAATAATTATAAAAGATTCTTAGTTCACAGGTTAGTTGCAGAAGCATTTATCCCTAATCCTAATAATTATCCTTGTATTAACCATAAAGATGAAAACAAATCTAACAATAGTGTAGATAATCTTGAATGGTGTACAGTTCTATACAATAATCTATATGGAGATAGGATTAAAAGAAGGAGAGATAAAGTAGCTTACATAATATCTCAATTAGATAAAGATAATAATCTTATCGGTATTTATAGAGGTATTTTAATGGCTTCTAAAGTTAATAGATTTGAATTTGCTTCTATTCAAAGATGTGTTGCTAATAAACAAAATTATTCTTATGGATATAAGTTTAGATTAGCTAATAAAGAAGAGATAGATAAACTTGGTAATAATGATTATATAATATTATAACTATGATGTCTCTTGTTTATGATGTTGAGGTAACTAGAAACTATTTCTCTGTTGTTTTTGTTTCATTAAGAGAATATTTACGTACTTTTTCAGATTGTGTAGATAATGAAGGTAAAGCCATTCCTATAATAGATTGTTTAAAAGTTAGTGAATTAAAAGCTAGATTAGATAAGATAAAGAAAGTTAGATTTGTATTATACGAAGATGACGATAAAGACTTATTTAGTTTACTTTCCTTTCTTCAAAACAAAGCTGATTACTTTGGGTATAACAACAGGCGTTACGACCGCTTAATGTTGAGTGCATTGCTCATGTATTATAATCAATTTGATAAGCCTAGTAAGTTAATCACATTCTTATATGAAACATCACAGAGAGTTATTCGTAGTTCTAATAATGATACTCTTTGGACTGATAATTTTACTTCTCTTATACTTCGTAATAACGTTGCATTTAGGGATTTAGATTTGTTCCAAATATTTAGGCTAGACCATTATCATAAAAGTCTTAAACAGACTTCTATTAATATTAAATGGTATAATCTAAAAGAGTATACTATGCCACCTATTGGTGATTTAGATAGACATTATTATCACGAGAGATTACCCGAAGCAAAGGGAATGACTGATAGAGAACTTAATATTCATTATCGTAATGTATTTGAGCGATTTATTCCTAAAGAATATCTTAATGAAATGGCTGATTATAATGACAATGATGTATATATTGTTGCCGAGCTAATCAGAATGAATCAGGAAGAAGTTCTTTTAAGGTATCGTATTAGTGAAGAATATAAGGTAGATGTGTATTCTGCTAGTAGAAGTACAATAGCTGATAAAGTTATTGTTAAACTATATAGTAAGTTTACTGGTCTACATCCTAAAGCCTTTATTGATACTAAGACAATACGTAGGAAAATTTTGGTTTCCGAAATCTTGTCAGATAAAATCGCATTTTCGACCCCTGAATTGAACGATATTTTGTCAGACATACGTTCCCTTACCTTGAAGGGAGAAAAGGGCGAATTTGACCGAGAATTTACCTTTATGGGCACGTCATACACTATCGCAACAGGTGGTTTACATTCAAACGAGATTCCGAATATTTACCATAGTTCTGCTGATTATTCAGGTGCTATTGATATTACTGTTGGCAATCCTTATGATAGTAATGGTGCTGTTGGAGTTAGTACTTCTGATATATATATTTGTGACTTTGATATTAATTCAATGTATCCTAATATTATTAGAAGTCTTAAAGTATGTCAGAAACATCTACTTCCTAAAGCATGGTTTCGTATAGCTGATACTATTGTCGATGAACGACTAGAACATAAACATTTAGCTAAAGATAAATCTCTCGATGTTATAGAGAGAGATAAACATTCTACTGCTGCTGCCTGTCTAAAGATTGTAGCAAATGCTGGTATATTTGGTAAAATGGGAAGTGAGCAATCGTTCTTATGTGATAAAAAAGCAATGTATCAAGTAACTATTAATGGTCAATTGTTTCTATTAATGTTGATAGAAAAACTTGAACTTGCAGGAATTCATATAATAAGTGCTAATACTGACGGTATTGTTTCGATAATACCTAAAGATAAGTTTGAATTATATTGTAATCTTTGTCATGAATGGGAAAAAGTAGTTGGTTTAACTGGTGAATTTACTCCTTATATTAAGTATGTTACAGAAGGAGTAAATAGTTATCTTACTGTCAAACCAAATAATGGTAGAAAATTCAAAGGTAGAATGAATCCTAAGATGTTCTTAGAGGATTTATCTAAAGGATATAATTCTCCTATTGTAGCTAAATGTGTTACTGAATACTTTATTAATGGTACTCCTGTTATGGAAACTCTTAGAAATGCTAAATCTATTCTTGATTTCTGTCGTACTCAAAATGTTAATCATAAGTATAGACTAGAGTTTACTCATGTTGTAGACGGAAAGATAAGAACAGATGTAGTGCAGAGGAATACAAGGTTTTACATCTCCTCTACGGGGGGAACATTGATGAAAGTCGAGAGTATGGGCTGGAATGAGCGTAACGAAGAACAAGTTAAGAAAAGTTCTCTATGTGCAGGTCAACGTGTTTCTATATGTAATACTGTTGATGATACTGATATATCTGAACTAAATGTTAACTATCTATATTATTATAATGAAGCTATGGCTATTATCGAACCAATAGAGCAAAGTCGTAATAATAAAGGTAAAGGTAAACGTTTAGTTAAGAAATACTATGGAATGAGAAATACTTTATTTGATTGATAAAATGGATATAAGAAAAGTATGTATAAGTAATTTAGGGAAAGAAGTTAACTACGATAGTTTTAAAGGAATGGTAGTAGGTTATAATATACTATTAGAATGTTTAATCTTATCTTTTGTTGAAGATATTGGTTGGAATACTATTGAATATACAGATATTATTCTTCTATGTAGTCCTCTCAATCGTAGTTATGCTCTTGTTTATCCTAAGAATTATAAAGAACAACTTATATTATGAACGATGTAACTGATATTTATAATGAAGCTGCTAATAAATGGTCTGCTAACAAAGGTGTGGGTAGTGTTATTCTATCAGAACCATTAAGTGTAATGAACTTCGTTACTATGGTGCTAGATAAAATGGTAGCTAAAACTCCTGAACTAACGTCTCTTATAATAACAGAGACTATGGAAGATAGAGCTAACATTACTTATTATCTTGACAATACTTCTGAATTTAAAGAGATTCATAAACAATTAATAACTGATAAGCGATGTCTTATACTCACTCGTGATTATGTTGAGCGTTCTCCGTATAAACCTAGTCCTAGTAGTCATAAAGATGTACTTATTACTATTAATGTAAAGAAGTTCAGAAAGATTGCAGAGAAATATAGTGGTAACTATTTTAAGTTTAAACTACTTGCTACTAATGCTATTGATAGTGTTGCTGACAATGCTGTACTTATGTATAAGTATGCTCCTAAAGTATATGAAATTAATTATGCCCACTTAATTAATCGTTCTATTCATTCCCCCATAAAGGAGTACCAAAAGGGTGTTATTCTAACTGATGCTGATAGAATCTATTATGATAAATGCAGCCAATATATTAATGAAAGTATTACTATATTTGGTACTTTTGAAAAGTTAGAAGAATGTCGTGTTGGTAATACTAGACTTAATATTGCTGCTGAAACTTGTAGATTACAAGTAGCGGAGAGTAATGGTTGGTCTGCTAAAATGGATATGACCGATGCAATGTGTCGTAAGATTGATGAATTATATAATCCTAGTGCTTTAGTTGAGAGAGTTACTCAAACTTATAATATTATTAGAGAACGTACTAAGGTAGTTACTGATAATATTGTTAAGCTAGATGTAATACTTGATATAGTTAAGGAAAATATAGGCAAAAGAATACTTATTATTTCAAAGAATGGAGTGTTTGCTGGTAAGATAACAGAGTACCTAAATGCTAATATAAAATACGAAGGTAAATCTATTATGACTAATGGTGAAATATTCCAAACTGGAATGAGTATTCTACAATATGACTATTGCGGAAACTATCATAACGATATGGAAGGAATACAGGCTTATGATAAGAAAGGTAAACCGAAAGTATATAAAACAGGAGCTAAAATCGGACAACCAGTAATCATGCAGGCAAGAGCGCAGAGAACGCGAAATTTGGAGCTATTTAATGACGACTATATGAAAGTACTGTCGGCAAATAATTCTATTGATACGAGCTTTATAGGAGTTGTAGATATAGTGATTTTCACTTCACCTCTTTGCAGCTCAATACGAGACTTAAAATATCGAATACCTAATCTATCTTTTAGTTCTGTACCTAATATAATATATAAGATATACTGTAAAGGTACGAACGAAGAAAAGAAGCTAGCAGAAACGAAAGGAGGCAGGGACTATGAAATAGTTAAAGATAGTGAAAATGATTTCATAATAGGAGAATAATAGATGCTAATCTTTGGAGTTATAAAAGAAATTAGTATCTTTGTAGAGTAATCAATAAGCGACCTTTGAAATAATGGAAGAAGTAAAGACAGAGAATGAAAAAACTCTAGCTAAGACAGAACCAAAAGCAAAACCTACTAATAATAGTATGATTATGGCTTCTGCTCTGAATACCCTAGACATTTACAATCCCGATGATAGGAGTAAGTTAGAGTTGTATCTGAAATCAGTAATGTCTAGTGATAAGTGCGGTATTAAGACTATTCAAGATGGTCTTGCAATATATAGTCGTGCTAAAGAACTAGGTTTACCATTTACTAGTTGTATTGAACACCTAGGAGTTATTAATGGTAAAACTACATTAGACGTTCACTTAATTAAAGCGTTATTATTGAAGGCAGCTATAACATGGGAATGCACTAAAGATTATATAGCTCTGTATGAATATACAGACGGTAATAATGTTTATATTGATAGTAAGATACCAGAGTATTGTAGGAGATTCAAAAGCAAGAAAGAAGCTGATGAATTTAATGCTAGTTCTGATAATGATGAAATTGGTATTTATCCAGTTAGAAATTATCAAGATTATAATGGTACTATATATAAGGAATATCAGTTAAATAATAAGTTCGGAGTTGCAGCTAATCAACAACAAGCTAAAGATTTTGCAGCTAAAGGATTAGTTCCAATCTTCCGAATACCTAATGTTCCTTGTGATTATATTACTGAATATAAACTTACTCGTGTAGTAGATAACAGAGTTATTACTAGTATAGGACATTTTAGTTATAGTGACGCTGTAACTGCTGGACTTGCTAGTAAAGATACATATACTAAATATATGAGAACTCTTATTGGACATAGAGCGTTTACACTAGCTGCTCGTGATATAGCTGCTGATGTTATACTTGGTTGTATGGAAACAACAGAAGCTAAGATAGTAAACAATATGAATATCAGTGATGCTGATATTGTAGAGATTTGATAGTGATAGAAGTCTAACTATTACTAATCAATAGATACGAAATAAGACAAAAACTAAGATAACAATAGGCTTTAAGCCTAGTATTAATAATTATTAATCATTTAAATTTTTACAACTATGGGACTTCAATTTGGAATGTCAGCCGTACAAAGCGGTAAGAGAGTAATGCAAGCTAGTAACGAACCTACATTGACTGCTAACAGTACTAAAGCTAAGTTTAGCTTGGCAGGTGCAGTAACTCGTATCATGGGTCTTGTTCCCGGTGATAACGTACAGTTTGTTAGTAATATTGCTGATATTGATGCAGCTATTGCTGAACGTGATGCCGAAGTAATGGCATGGTGCGAAGAGAACAATGTTGAGTTTGGTACAGAAGCTGCTCGTACTGCTCTTATTCAGAACTTCGGTGAATATGGTATTTGTAAAGGTGTACCTTTGTTCGAGAAGAACGGAGAAATCAAACTTGCAGGTGTTCGTATGACTGCTGAACAGAAAGCGGCTGCATTTGAACTTAACAAAGAAAGAATCGCAGAAGAAGTTGGTAAGTCAGTAGAAGAAGTTACTATTGATGACTACAATCCTACTACTCGTGCTTACTCTGGTGCTCGTACTTCTACTTCTTCCAATCTTACTGGTCTTGGTTTGCCATTGACTTTCTCCGATTCTTCAATGTGGTCGGAATTGAAAGAAAATCTCGGTGACGAAGCAGAGAAGTTTAACCGTGTATTTGAAGTTAACTTGAACGAACCGTTCGTAGTTGCTGTTGAAACTGGTAAAGTTATTGGTGATGAAAAAGAAACTGTTGAAGTTAACGCTTATAAGATTTCTTTCAAAGCCGATGAAGAACCGATTGCTCGTCAATCTTCTAAATAAGAACTTCTTCCGGTTAGATAAAAGCTAGATTATAAAGAGCTAAATTCTTAATTGAATTTAGCTCTTTTTTATTTGGCTATGATTTAAAAAATTATTATATTTGGAAACTTTGCAATAAACAACAAGCCTGTACAACTTGTTGTTGTTAGTATTAATCTTTATAAAAACAAATTTTATGAGTACTCAAAAAGAAGAAAGTGCTAAAGTAGAAGAACCAGTAGTTAATCAATCAGCTAATAATGCTGCAACTACTGCAACTAAAAAGCGTCGCAGAGGTATTAGTAATGAGACAAGAACTACTGCTCGTAAGAAATTCTCTCATAAAGATGCTATTAATAATCTTTGGTTATTTGTTGGACATCTTCATGCTCGTGTTGCTTGGGTAACTATGAAGGAAGATAACAATATGCGTCCAGCATTTGCAGGAAAAGCTATTCCACAGCTTGTTATTGAAGCTACTTCTCTTCATACTAATCCTGCTGATGTTCGTGTTGCTAGTAAGACATTTTGGCCCTATGAAAGTAATGTTGACTATATTCCTGGCGGTGCTAAAGAGAAGTTTATTAATATGGACTTTGCTTGGATAAAACACTTCCTTGATGTGGTTGTATTCAAAGGTCGTGAAATGACTGATGAAGAATCTGAAATGCTCGAACTTGGTTATGTTGATTATGACGATAATGGTCAGTATGAACCAGTTGAAGTAGAAGATGTTATCAAGGCTTGGGGAGTTCTGTTTGACAATGTAGTTAAACTTGTTGAAACAGGTGGAGAAAATGGTAAATCTGCATTACTCGATAAGACAGGTAAACCTAGACAATTCTGGTTCAGACTTAATCGTTATTATAAGAACAAAGGTGATTGGGCTTTCTCCGGTCAAGGTTCAGAAGAAGGCGATTTGGTATTCCCAAATATTGTAGGTCAAGGAATCTTTGAAGAACAGTTCATGATTGATGCCAATCATTTCAAAGAACCAAGTCTTATGTTTGACATTACTAAAGAACGTATTGCTCCAATGGAAGGTGTACAATCTAAACAAAGAAAAGCTCCTAATCTTGGAACTGCTGCCGGTATTGGTGGTATTCCTATGGGTGCAGGAATTGTTAATCCGAGTATGCCTATGGGTGGTTTTGCAGGTGGTGTAGCAGGTGGATTTGTTTCTACTGAAAGTTCTGCTTTTGCTCCTGAAACAGAAGATAATGGTGGACTTCCATTCTAAGTAATCCAAATATATTTCGTTAATAATGTTATAAGCCTAGTGTAAAAGCTAGGCTTATTTTATCTAGTTATACTATGCGTAGAGGAATAAGACAAGACTTAACAAAAGAGTTTATATTATCTAAAGTTAGTCAAGAAATGATTATGGCTAAATATATGGGTATACCTATATCCGTAGTTAATAATTGTGTAGAAAATAATGAACTTATTTGCTCTCCTTTACGTGTTGATAATCATCCAACATTTGGTTTTGCTTTCAATAATAAACATAAGCTAAAAGCTCGTGATTTTAATGGTTCTTTCTTTGGTGATTGTTTCGACCTAGTAGCTTATGTACTAAGTTTTAAAACTGGTCGTCATATAAATGTTGCTAATAAGGCAGATTTCTATTATATATTAAAGCATATAGCTTATACTTTCCGTAAGATAATATATGATGGAGAAGTAGATGAAGAAAATGAAATCTTACTTAAACAAGTAATATCTAAAATCAAAGCTAGTAAACCAATTATTGAAATAGCTACTAGAACTTGGACTAATAACGATAAGAATATTTGGGGACAATGGGGAGTTAGTCTACATTGGCTTAATACTCATTTTGTCTATCCTGTTGACCAAATGTATATTAATAGGTATTGTCAACCTAGTCCTAAATATACATATAAGGAATCAGACCCTTGTTATTCTTATGTTACCGGACTTGATAGTAACGGTATTTATAATATCGAATGTTATTTTCCTCTTCGAGATAGAAGTAAGGGAGAAATCAAGTTTATAACTAATCATAATGGTCTTGTTGGAATACTTAATCTTGATAAGTCTAAATATGATATAATTATTATTACTAAATCATATAAGGACAATCTAGCATTAAGTTACTGGTTACATTCCTATCCTTTACGGGGGAATTTGTCAGAGTCTCAAATAGGAGTAATTAATGTTACTTCGGAGAGTTATGTTCTCAAAGATTACGAATATAACTGGCTTCAATCTAAGCTAAACGACAATGGAATACTTATTTCTTTTTTTGATTGTGATTTAACAGGAGTACGTGGTGCTCGTAGGTTACGAAAAGAATATGGTATTATACCTATTGTTATTCCAAGAAGTTATGGTGCTAAAGATTTCTCAGAGTTAGTTAGTATGTATTCAAGAGAAACTATTAATTCGTTTATAGAACAAACTGAATCATTATTTGAATATGAGTAGAGAAGAAGAATGTATGCCATTTCCAAAGGCACAAGAAGAACGTAGAGTAATTGATTTTAATTCATTTGCTCCATTAAAGAGAATAGCTATAAACAGTTTCGGTAATAGCGGAAATGTTTATAGCTATTATTTTATGTATCCTTTAACAGATGAAGAAGAGAAGTATCTTGATGATGTCAGACAACAAATGATTGATAATCCTAATACTTTAATTCGTATCTCTCTTTCTGACGGTACACCAATTGACTTTTCTAAGATAAAGATTTATGGTAACTTTGAGTTTGATAATCCTGAACACTTAGCTATCATTAAGAATTACTTAGATAAAGATATGTATAGTAGTCATAAGATTCCAAGAGAGTTTAATTATGAAACTAATACATCTGTATCTAAAGGAAACTTTATACAGTGGACTGAAAGTACTGATTATCTAAAGTGTTTCAAGTTCTATCATGCGAGAATAGGTAAACCTAAAAAGTATATAATTGTAAGACTTACAGCAAATGAAGTTAAACAACGTAAATCCGTTTAGTTATCAGTTAGATGCTTCTGATATAAGGATGATTCAACACAATCTTAAAGTTAATGGTACTTCCAATACTATTGCTAGTTATCTTCATGAATTAGATTTACCTAATTATCCTTATATTCAAACTATTCATTTTAGATATAGATGGATAATGGCAGCTCTTATATATATAGGTTACGATAAAGAATCTCTTGAAAAGATTCATGAATCTAATCTTAAATATGAAGAAGTTAATCCTCCTATTGTTTACGAAAAGAAAAGGGAAACTAATAAGACTAGTAAACGGATTACCAAACCTTCCCCCATAAAGGAGCTGAAATCTGTTACATCTTCCTCTCCTAATCCTAAAGTTAGGATTATTGTTATAGATACTAATAAGTCTATGATAATAGATAGAGAAGTTGCTATTGGTCTTATGCGTGAACAACCTAATAAATATAAAATTGAAGAAGTATGAGTGAATCGAAAAGTATTACTCTTTATAAGCGTAATGCACAAGGTAAACCTATCTTTTGGTCAGCAGAAATACTAGGTCATAAGATAATTCTAAAGTATGGTATTGTTGGTAAGACAGGTACTACATCTGAATATGTTCCGTCTAGAGGTGTTGAGAAAGAATGGAAAACTATTGTTGCTGCTAAACGTAGAGAAGGTGGTACTGAATTAGGAGAATTATATGATAATACTCCTGCTGAAATAACAAATGAAGATGATTTATTTAATTATCTTGATTGTTATCTTCCTAAGTACAATACTAATAATGAAGGTTTTGTTTTTCCTATGTTAGCTAAGATATATGAATATAATAACGAACAGGGACTATTAGCTCAAATGAAGATTAATGGCGTTCGTTGTAATATATCTGCTGTTATGCGTGGTGAAGGATTCTTTAAAATTAAAGGACTTGTATTTCGTAGTCGTAAAGGACTTGAATATAAGTGTCCAGTATTAGAGAATGTAATACTGAATGAAGTACTTACAGACAGACAGTTCAATCGTATGTTAGAAGATAATTTAGTATTAGATGGAGAGTTATATATTCCCGGTCTTGAACTAAATGATATTCTAAGTGCTGCCGAGAATCTTAAAAGTCCATATAATCGCTTTCTTCAATTTTGGTGTTACGACTTAGCTATTGATGATATGATTCAAACTAGTCGTATATCATTATTGAAGTCAGAGTTTGGTAAGTTTAAGATGCCTAATTACGTTGATGCTAAAGCTATTCTTGATTATCACATGAATAATAAGAAACGTTTCGTACTTATTCATACTTACGATAATCTTAATGGAGATGAAGATATTATTAAATATCGAGACCTCTTTGTTGAAGCTAAGTTCGAGGGAGCTATTCTTCGTAATCCTTATGCTACATATCAATTTGGCAAACGTAATTCTACTATGTACAAAAGTAAACCAATACTAGATGGTAAATTCAAGATTATTGATATTATTCCCGAAGGAGCTAAACGACCTAAGTTTAGTAAATTCGTTCTTCGTAATGATGTTAATGGTGAAACCTTTGAATGTATGCCGATTGGTGATGCTTCTACTCGTGAAAGTTATCTTCTTAATAAAGATAAACTTATTGGTAAGACAGCGTTTGTCGAATATAGATGCAGGTCAGGAGTGAAGAATGTCCCGAGTCATGGGAATTTAATTAAAATACTTAATAATGAGCCTACTGGATTACCAAATAATATCGAAGAAGAAAGTTAATTATAATAAATCTTATATAGACTATAAGAAGAAGAAACTGATAATAAAGGATATACATCTGAAAGATAAACTAAAGATGTTATTAATGGTTAAGTTCGACCCAGTGGAAGGACAAGAATCAATATATCTAGGTTTTCTTACAGAAGATGTTCAAGGTCAATGCCGAAATGTATCTGTTTCAGATTATGGTTATTATTCTGTTAATGCTTCTGATATAATACGAAGCCTTCGTGTTACATCTGATACTAACGTTAAGTTAGAAAAAGAAGAAGAGGATGATACCCTTATAGTATATAAGTTGTTAAAGTAAGTCATGGTTTGATACCTTGCCCTATTGTTAGTCGAGAGATTGGCAGTAGGGCTTTTTGTTATTCCCTTGTAAAGTTAGTGTTTCTATTATATACTCTGATTGTGAGATAAATCGTTAGCTTATACTCAAAGAGGACTGTCGGAAGTATACAGTAACGACACTCCTTTATGGGGGAAATCAACGAGAATACCCGATATTTCGTCTCTGTACGATTTACTATACTTACCTGAACAACTATATTATTTTTGCATTGCGTTTAACAGTGAGCCTTAGAATCGCTCTCTGCGTATGCTGAAAAACAGTAAGATTTTCTTTGCTCTGATAATAAGATTGATTATATTTGTAAAACCGATAATGGAGAAAAAGCAGATAAAAGCTAAATATATAGTAGTTAAACAACCTGATGATAATGTTGTATATAGAAACAATATTAGATTCATATATATTGTAATAACCCGTGAAGAACTATCTAAGAAAATCGACAATTATCTTGATGGTAAGATTAAAAGGACTGCTGGTGTTTATGCTCCTCTTGATTTGTTTGCCCATCTTGCTAAGCGTAGGAAAGTGTATTCTTATGAAGAAGCTAAACAACGTGCACGTTATTTAAATAGAAAGTATGGAAGAAGTTAAAAATTTAGTTAGATTTGTTACTATTCCTAATTTTCCTAATTATTGTATAGGAGAAGATGGAAGAGTTTGGTCTGATAATCGTAAACGTTATCTTAAATGGTATCGTGGTAAAGGTTGCGAACGACCTCATGTTACATTGTTTCACAATGGTAATAGTGCTAAGCTATTTATAGCTACTCTCGTTGCTAAAGCATTTGTTACTAATCCTAAACCTAATGTATATAAATATGTTAGGTATAAAGACGGTAACAGTGCTAACAATCATTATGCTAATATTGAATGGTGTAGAAACCAAACTGGAAGTAAGTATGGAAAATGAGATAAAAAGTGTTTCAGATATTATATCTGAAATAAGTAAGAAAGATAAGAAGAGACAGGTATTTATTCTTACTGATCTTATAAATCAGTTAAAAAGTATTCGTACAGAAGCTAATAGCAATTACGAAGATTGTCGACTTTCTTATACTCGTAGAACAGATAATTATATTGGTAACTTTAACCTAATGCTACTTAAGAAACAATTAGATTGTCTGGATATGATTATTGAAAACTTAGATTCTTATCTTGACGAATTATTAAGCAAATAGTATGGATAGAGCTAAAATCTTTCAAAGTGTCATTAAAGGAACTAATTTCTTTACTCCTATTATTGATAGTTATCATACTGTTGGTAATCATATTATTGAACTTAGTTGTTCTGAAAAAGATAATCAACACGGGCTATATAATAGAGAAGTTAATAGTATTAGTTTTAAAGGTACGTATGGTGTGACTGTTATTACTAATAAAGGTAATGGGTGGGAACGCAGTATTAAGTTAGATAAACTATGTTATTCTCGTGAAGAAGCCATAGAATATATTAAATCATTAGGAGATAAAGAAGATGAAATTTGATAATCCTTATAGTATATTTCTTGATGATAGTCCTCTTGAATTAGTATTTCCTTCTAATAATAGTTACAAAGGAAGTTCTACTAAAGAAGGTTCTAATTCTAAAGCTATTGCTAAGAGACGTAAACGTAATAAGAATAAGAAAACTCATAGAAATGCAAAACGGTGAAATAATTCCTATGCTTATTGCTAGGATAAAACAGAACAATACTGATAACATGGTTATTCGTTCTAAACTTTATAGCTTATTAACCGATATTACTAATAAGTTTGATGAAGTTATTAGAGCTGTTCCTCGTATCGAAGACTTTCAAAATATGTCTAATGAACAAGTACTTGAACATTATTATCTAAGCGTTGGTGCTGAAAGTCTTTGGGATTCTCGCGAGCTTATTATGAAAGCTATATCTGAACAAAATAAGTTAATCAAAGAAGAATATGATAACAGTAATAAATGATAAAGAACTTGGTAAAGTTGAGATAGTTACTCAACAATATCAAGTGAGTCTTTATGTAGCTATTTATAAAAATAAAAGATTAATTAATCAATTTGGAAGTAATCTTAAAGAAGTTGCATATCATAGGAAAGTTCGTATTAGAGCTATTAAAAGAGGAGATACTATTGTTGATGGAACTATTCTTGAAACTAAAAGTAAATATCCAATAAATACATTTGAAAATGAAAGTTCTAAAGAAGTTAGTAAATAGACTATTAAAACTAATTAAAAAAGATAGTCCTCTTACATGTTCTGATTGTGAAAGATGGGGAACTATGGATTGTCCTATTAGTTATATGTGTTATTCTACTAAAGATAAACCTTATTTTAAATTAAGACATAATGGGAAGTAGTTTATTTAGTATTAAAGCAGAGTTGCAGGATATTATCTTGCAACTCGAAGAAGGTGAAGCAACAGAAGAAATTGTTGCTAAACTAGGTATTACAGAAGATAATCTTAAAGACAAGATTGGAGATTATCTTCAAGTAATTAAACGTTATCAGTGTGACGTTAAAGAATGTAGTGACGAAGTTGCTCGTGTTAACCAAATTAAGAAAACAAGAAATAATACTCTTGAACGTCTTAAAGATGCAGTTCTCGAAGCAGTTATAATGTTTGGTTCTACGGGCAAGTCCGGTAATAAAGTAATTGAAGGTAGTACTTATAAAGTCTATTCTCGTAATACTACTGTTACTAAGTTGGACGATGTTCGTATTGCTGATATTATCAGACATTTTATGGATATAGTTACTGAATATCTAGCAAGTACTGAAATTAAGGAAAGTCTTAGTATTGAGTATCTATCTCGTATTATCAGTGCTCACATGAAAGCTGAAAGTTCCCCCATAGAGGAGCAGGAATCTGAACAATCTTCATTCGTAGATGTTACTGTTGACGATGTGTTCTCTATTGATACTGAAATATCAATTCATATTCGTCTATCAGAACTTGCAAATGTTACTAACTTTAATCTTGCTCAATGGATTGGACAAAATCCTCATAAGGTAGAATTTAAGTCTTGTACTAGTAAGTCTATTATCGCAGCTAATTTGAGTATGGATGCTGACCTTACTATTGCTAAACAAGAAAGTAATACATCATTAATAATTAAGTAATATGTTTGAAGTAGAAGATTGGGTAGAAGAACTTATTCAAAGAATAATGAATGCCTTTGGATGTACTCGTGAACAAGCTATGATAGAAATCAGTAAATACATATAATTATGGAATTTAACTTTAGAGATTCAAGTTATAGAAGTAAATTCAAAGCAAAAGGAATTGCTTGGAGAGGTAAAATAGGTATAGATGTTAGCGATTGTAAGACAACAGAAGAAGCTATTGTAAAAGCTAAACTCGATTATACAGTTGCTAAATGTCAGCTATCTGCTAAAATGCCAGCACACGATAATGGTGCTAGTCGTGACGGTTCTATATTTCCTAATGTAGTTAATGGGTTTGAATTTGTTGATGTTCCTGGTGAATTTGCAACTTATCGTACAGATTCTAATATTCCTCTTGGGAAAGTAAAGTCTCGTTATGAAGTAGTACAAAATCAAATGGCTTTCGGATTCTTCGATGATGCTCTTGGTGGTAGAGTTAAACTTGATAGAGCAGGTTACTTTGGTTATGGACAAAAGATATTCATGTCAGCTAGTTTTGACAAGGATATTAATATTGGTGGTGTTAATGATACTATTCAACATTACTTTGTCTTTACTAATAGCCATGATGGCGGTAGTGCTGTACAAATGATGATTACTCCTGTAAGAGTTATTTGTATGAACGCTCTTCATTCTGCTAAAATATCTGCTGAAAGTTATATATCTTTCAGACATAATAAAGGTGTTAATAGTAAGATACTTACTGTTCCTGAAATACTCGGTCTTACTGAACGTAAGATAGAAGAAGAAGAAGACATGTACAAAGTGTTGTTTAAGACAAAAGTATCGGATGAAGAAGTAAAGAAGTATCTGTCGGCAACTTTCCTTACAGGGGAAGAATTTGAAAGAGTAGATGAATTGAATCTATATAACGGTTTATTCCGAAGAAACAATTCTGCTTTTGAAGCTGCTGAAATATCTATGCAGAAACTAAATACTCTTTGTGATACTTTCGAGTATTATCAAGAAGGTGTTGGACAAAGACAGATAGCAGGTACTGCTTATGGTGCTTATAATGCCGTTACTGGTTACTTCTCTAATGTCAAAGACTATAAGACAGAAGAACTTCGTTTAAAGAATACTGTATTTGAGGGTGACTATAATACTAGTCTTAAAGCTCTTAATTATGCTTTGGCTGGTGTATGGGAATAAAGAATTTTATTAAGAAACTAATTTGGTTATTTACTGTTCCACGTTGTCCTAATTGTAGTGCTAGACTAGAAGAAGTTCCACGGAAAGAGGAAAATGACCCAATTGCTTTTAAGTGTATTAACTGTGGTAAAGAATGGAGTTAGAAACCATATTAAAAACAATCTTATTAGATGTCCCTGTTATTGAATGTTTTATTCAGATTATATTAACTTGGATAGCACTAAGAATTACCAAAGAAAGATTAGATGATGAGGTAATAAGCACAGTTGCTCTTAACTGTTTTTTATTCTTTATTCCAATATTAGGTCTTGTTCTATTTGTAATATTTATAATCAGGTTTGTTCATTTATTAAAGTATCTATATGGAAAAGAAGAATAAAGTCAGAACTTGTGGTAACTGTATTCATTTAGTAAAGAGAGAAAAAGGTTGTTTTTATAAACATTATACGTGCTTAGAAAGAAGTAGTGATACTATTATTACTTCTTGTTATAGAAGACCTAGTATTCCAACTGATTGTCCTTATCATAAATTTAAAAACAATAATTATAATGAGTAAATTAAGTAAAGCAATAGCTAATGCTATTATTGAGTTTAATACTGGTTTATTAACACAAGATGAACTTCATCAAAAACTAGAACAAGACATTGATAATGTTAATATTAAAGTTTGGCGTGAAGATAAATCTGTTCCATTACCTACTTATGGTAAAGAAGGCGATGCCTGTTGTGATGTCTATGCTAAGAGTATAGAATATGATGCAGACAAAGATAGATTTATTATTCATACAGGATTACATTTTGCTCTTCCTGATGAATATGAAATGGAACTTCGTCCTCGTAGTAGCAATACTAAAACAGATTTTTATATGCCTAATAATCCTGGTACTCTTGATTGGGGTTATAGAGGAGAACTTCTTGTTATTTTCAAGAATCGTACTTCTCGTCAATTAATTAGAATTATTAGTACTTTTGGTAATGCTTTTAACGATATTGTTACACGTGTTAAACACGAAAATGCTTATAATTCTATTATATGTGCAAGACAAGAGTTTAATAAGTTAATTGAGAAAGAAGGGTGTCCTTATGTAGAAGGTGACCGTGTTTGTCAACTTCTTGTTCGTCGTCGTGAAAAGATTACTTGGGATGAAGTTGAAACTCTCGAAGAACTTGGTACTACTAAAAGAGGTACAGAAGGATTTGGTAGTACTGGAAAATAAACTAATTATTAATTTTAAACAATAAACAATTAAATTATGAAAGCAATTGGAATTAAAATGGTTGAACTTCAACCAATGACTGCAAGAGAAGCTAATGACAAAGGTCATAGAATTGGTAATCATTCTTTTGAAGAAAAAGGTTATGAAGTTACTTATCCTGACGGATATAAGAGTTGGACACCAAAAGATGTAGCTGATGCTACTTATTATCCTCTTTCAGAGAATAACGATGGTACTAAGATTCTAAAAGAAGATGTTGAAAACTTTATTACTGATGTAGAAGTAATGACAGTTGGTGAAAAGACTACTATTGTTAATGCCCATACTCTTACTGGTTTTGATACAGTTCGTCATTCTTCTTGTGTTGACCCAAAGAATTATAGTAAGAAACTTGGCAAACAATATGCTATGGAAGAAGTTGTTAATGACCTTTGGGCACATCTTGGTTTTGTTCTTCAATGGGCTAAATACGGTATTAATGTTAAACCTGAAGAAGATGAATAATCATGCTGAAAATAAACGGTTTATTATCTATTGATACTTGGAATAACTGTTCTAAAGTAGTTAATCCTAGAAATCCTAATAAGATTTATCAATGCGATTCTTTATGTCGTATGCAAGATAAAAATGGCGGTAATACTCTTCATGTAATTCTTAAAGAAACTACTTATAATGAATATGATGGAGAGAAAACCGTAGTTGAACTTAATCAGTTCATGAATACTTGGAATCCTTATGTTGAACCTGAAAAAGAAGAAAATAATGAAATCGCAGAATAAGTTTATGCGCAGTCAAATTCGTAGAGCTATGAGAGGTGTTGCATCACTTCCTAAACTTAAAGCTCGTAATAATATCTATCTGAAACTACAAGAAGTAGAGAAGAAGTATAAGAACGAATAAGTAATAATCATTTTAGTTATACATTATGAGTACTGGTAGAAATACTAGTACTCTTTTTATATTATGGTAAGAAAAGTAAGTGTTAAAGTAAAAGCATATCAATCAGACGGATTAAGTAGATATTGTGGAAAGTGTGATTATAATCCTTGTTCTTTAGATATGAGAAGATTATGTACTAATCGCTTTGTTGAAGGTTATATCAAAGGATATGCAAGAGCAAAGAAAGATATTAAAGAAAGTAAATGAACTTAGAACTATTGATAGTAGCAATACTATTGATAGTTCTTTTTTTTAAACTGTACTTGGATAAAACCAACGTATTAAGGATAATTGTATTGCTGGACTTGCCTACGCTCGCAAAGCTCGCTAAAATCCCCCATAAAGGAGTGGAATTATCGGCAAACCTGCTCCTTTATGGGGGAAGAAAGCTAGCCGTTAGGCTAGCGGGATATAGTGAAGTTAATATTGATAATAGTATTTCAAACAATAATACTAACGGCACTGGGGATAGTGTTCATGGAAATGTTCTTCGTTAGATAGAACATTTGGGAACTTTTTGGATATAGTAAGGTCATAGACGGAGTAAATAGTATTCGGCTCTTTTTCGGGTAGTGAAGCTAAATCAATCTCTATTGACAATCATTCTACTAATCCTTGTAGCTTTGTTTCTATTTATCGTCCGAGGTTTTGCACTAGGGCGGAGACACTGCCTAAATGAAATAATACTTATAAGTACTAAGACTAATCGAGTTCCCTAGCTCTCCACACTACACGCAACTAATCGAGTTAGTCAAACAGCTATTGCTGAGTCCCGTACAACAGTCCGAGACGGTAGGTACTTGTTCACTGCAAAGGTAGCAATTATTTTGATATAAACAATAAGCCGGACTACTTTCACAAGCAATCCGGCTTTTCCTATGAGTTGTAATATTAAGTAGTTAGTTATTCTTCATCTTCATCAGTAATCATATTAGCAACAATTTGACCTAGACCACTAAATGGACTACTACGAACTTTATAGTAACTGTTGTTAGCACCAAGTCTTTGATGTTTATTAATCTGATTAAGTAATGGTATCTGTTTCATTATATTAACTTTAAGTTTATTCTCACCTGAATAAGTACCTGAATTATAATATAAATCATCGGGATTACCAGTAACTATATAACTACAACAAGCCTCTAGTAATTTAAGATTATCAGATGCGATACTTAACGCAGCAACAGGTTGACTATATAATTTCTGTCCTTCGTTAATCATACCCCACGGAGTATACTGAATAGTTTCAGACATTAGACGGTCAGCACTATATAAGATATAATCTGCTACTTGCGTAGAATCATCGTCATCGTCAAGCATTAACTTACCAACTACGAATAATGCTACTGCTTTAGTAATAGCTATCCATTCACCCAAACATCTACGAATATTAGCTTTATCATATTCAGGAAGAATATTATAATAAGTAGTAAGATTAGCTACAAAATCTGCATAACCTTTAGCAATTCCTTGAAGAGTACGAACAGCTTGAAGTTCGTTACTATCATTAAGTTCGTAGTATTTCTTAAATGGCATTGCTATAAACTCACCTAAACTAACATAAGTTCCTTTACTAATAGACTCTCTAGTTTCATTATATATACCGTCAAAGTGACCTAAACGATAACCAAAACGTTTTTGGAATCCAGGAACTAAGTGTTTATGGAATTGCATTAGTAAAGCTCCCCACCAAGACTGTTGTAATTGATTAGCACCAATCTTATCATAGATACCATGTATTTGATGATTAACTGATATAACCTTATTACGGAAAGCTGCAATATCATCATTAGTAAGACCGCTATCTTTCTTTAGAGTAGCAACACCATTCTTCAATATAAGACTTTCTCTAAATGAAGGATGTTGTTCAAACTTAATTCGTTCTTCTTTAGTATCTTCCTTATAAGTAGTTTTAAACTCTTGTCTTAGTTCTTTAGGAATCGAACGTAAGAAATCAGTTATTATATCAGCTTTAAACTTAACATAACGTTCTTTCTCAACATAAGATTCAAGTACTTTATCTTTAAAAGTTTCATACTTAGAAACTAATTCAGGACTATTCTTACGAAGAACTTTAAGTAATGCTTCTTCTCTAAGATTCATAGCGTACTGTTCAAATGACATTATCTTATTCTTGCCATCGACATTAACTACTCTATGAGAATGAAGCATAGCTAATAATGTAGCGTTCTGCATATAATGTTCACCTGCTGTCTGTTGGATAAATAATAGATTCTCTAGTTTACCCATCGGATTATTACCTTTACCATAACGTTCCGTTACCATATCGGATTCAATAACATTGAATAATCTAATAACAGCATTGGTTTCGTTATTAGTAGTTTCATTATAAGCATCTGCTAGATAACTACCTATATTCTGCATCCATTCGTTTTCACCTTTACGGAAGTCTTTGTATTTAAAGAATTGTCCGGCAGCCATTTCCATTTGTATCTGTGTCTTACCGTATAGAACGTTAGCAATACCACCAGTAATATTTAACATCATAAACTTACTAGATACCATATTACGCATAACACGAGATACTTTAGAACGAGTACCTTCATCCATTTCAAATTCATTAAATACTAACTTACGAACTTGATTCTCGAAGTGTTTAACTATATTTGAATCGTCACTCTTAGTAGTACGTATTTCTTGTTTACCAGTAATTCTACTAAGTAATCTATTATCCATAAGTTTATCATTAGGATTTCTCTTAATAATATCCATATTACGTAATTGATTACTAGTAATCTTAGCTAATCTAGCTATATCATTACGAGTATTAAAGTTATACATACTATCTATAAATGAATTAAGTCTTTCAAGAACATTTGGATTATTACGTTCTGCATTCTCCTGTGCTCTTTGTTTACGTAACTCATTATTCTTAGCTTGAGTTTCACGAACATAAGTTAGATATTCTTCTTTAGTTTCTCCTTCTTGTTGTTCGCGAATAGGAAGTAACTTAACTTCCGATAAACTATGAAGCATAGGAGCATTACTAAATCTCTTATATAGATTAAGTTCTATATCAGACTTATTAGGAGTATTATACCAACCATGACTACGTTTAAAATCTTGCCAATAGTCAGCAAAACCTTGACTAGGTTGTTCAATAGCTTGATTAGGTAAATAACCACGATTAATATAAGCACGACTACGTTTATCTTTAACAAGTTCATTAAGAAGAGAATCTACTTCGTTATATAACTGTTGCTGATAATTATTCATTCCATAATACTTATCATTACGATATTTATTAGTAGAAGGTTGTAATTTAACTTCATCGTAGTTAGGATTCTTATACTTCTCTTTAACTTTAGTTTCTAACCATTTGTATTTAGCACTATATTCCATGTTGTTAGCTTCATCCTTAACTACCATTTGTCTCCAAATAGGCAACGGTTCATATTCTTTAGTAATAGGATTAACAACATGGTTATCAATATACCATTTATCAAATACTTCTTTACCCATCTTATTCATAGCTACATACATAGCTTCATAATAAACAGTATTGATATAACTAACATGGTTATCTAACCATTCTTGAGCTTTCTGTTCATTTGGCTTAACACGACCAACGGCAGCAGCAAACATTTGTTCCTGATGTTTCTTTAGATTAGCTATTTGAACATCTGTAAATTTAGTACCATCAATAACACCTTCTGAATCATACTTACCATAAGCCATAGTACGAACGAAACTATCAAAAGGATTACCTAGACGAGTATCCATATAGGCTTTCTTTAGTTCATCTAAGAACTCTCCTTTTAACTTATAATCAGTATTAGCCTTTAACCATTCTACTGATTCTCTATAAGTTTCAGAAGTTTCAGGATATTGTAAACCTTCAATAGCTTGTTTATAACGAATAGTAAAAGCATCTTTAGGTTTACTTTCTTTATACTTATTATTTAACTGACGTCTACGTGATAAGTAATTATTAACAGCATTAGCTTCTTGATAATTCTCTTTATAATTACCGTCCATATCAATAGTAGCTCGCATTTCTGCTAACTCATGTCTAAGCTCTTCAAGTCTTCTTGCGTTTTGAACAGTAAGAGTACTATAATCATTATCAATCATCGTACTTAATATATCTCCTTCCTCATGTAATATCTTCATTAACTTAACATAAGTTTGAGGATATTTATTAAGTATTTGGTTCATATTATAGTAGTCTTGATAGAATTTTTTATTATACTCACGTTCTACATTATCTATTAAGAACTTCTCTAATTCGTCTTTAGCTTTCTTATATATAAGCCCGTCCCGACCGTTCGGGTCGTCAATTTGAGCCAGCTTTACAGCCTCTTTTAGCGACCTTAATTTGTCGGTGAACGATTCATTATACGGCAGCAAAAGGTTGCCATTTTCGTCCAAAATATCGTTCAGAGACACGTTTATACCGTTGTTTTTTGCGTCTTCGATAATCGTTGAAATAGCGGTAGTAAAGGCTATCTTTTTATCACGAGCACTAATCTCACTAGCTCTTAACTGATTCATCATTTGTTTTAGAACTATCTGAACTATTGGAATATGTGTCTCTTGACTATCGGCTAGCCAAAACTGGAAGAAGTTCTCATCTTCAAATGCTTCTGTAATACTAAGCATATTAGATTGAACACGAGGGTCACTAGAAAGACTAGTAATATAACTATCAAAGTACATCTTAGTACTACGTTTAACTACATTATCTAAGTCTTTGATACGTTTAAACTTATCTTTAATTTGTTTAAGCATATCGTTAGTTCTACGTAGACCTTCTATCTCTTCTTCTGTCTCACTTACACTATGAGTTTCGTCAATATCATAAGGTTGAATAGCTTCAATAATAGAATAATCTTCTACAAATCTATTAATGTTATCTAGGAACATTTCATAACGAGTACGTAATGTTTCATCTTCTAACATACGGTCGAATAACTTCTTATTAGTTATACCCCATTTCTCCATTACTATCTTATTACCATTTTCGTCTAGTTTATAAGTACCATCAGGATTAGTAACATAAGTAGTATAGAAATTATGAATATCAAATAAGAAATCATCAATACGTCTATTAGTATAACCATTAATAATTTTCAATGCTTGCTCACGTAAGTTATCGTTTAACTTAGTAGCTGTATTAGAACGTAAATCAATAGCAGCAAATGAACGGAAAGCGTCATTAAGAGCTGCTTCTTCAACGTTAGCATTACTTCTCTCAACACTTTCAATTACACGAGAAATATATTCGTTAATTTCTCTATCATTATCTACTAATGCTGATTCAAGTACATCTTCATTAATAAAGTTCTCTTCTGTCTGAACTCTAATAATATTATTATTAGCGAACTTATCTAATCTAGAATTTTCTTTAACTACTTGAGTTAAAGCATTACGTCTAGGAAATTCTAGTTGAGATACACTATTAATAATAGTCTTTCTACTATATGAATAATCAGGAGCAAGATTAACTGACTTAGTAGTTATACGTCCTAAGTTAGTAACGATATAAACATTACCTTCTTTCTCATATCTAAAATATCCATTAGGTCTAAAGCCAGTATTATCTATTACTGTTTGTAAAACAGGAACAAATCCAATACCATTAACATTGACATCATTAATAGTCTGATTAATGCTAGCTTTAAGTTGAGCATAATAAGGAGATTCAGAATTATCTGGTTTCTTCTTTCTAAGTTGAACTTCATTAGCATCTAACTTAGTCATAGCTGCTTGTAATCTCTTAGCTGCAATATCTGCATTATTACGTTCATTAATAATCCTACGAATATTATTATAGTTCATATTAGGAGCAGCAACAACATAATCATGAACACCAGCAGCATCAAGAGATTCAATAGTTTCTAATAGAATATTGTTATCAGTAATAGCCACAATGTACTTACGAGAAGTATCAATTTGCTGCTCCTTTATGGGGGAAGTCAAGACAATACTATTAGGAAATACTTCTTCGATTAATGTATCAGCTCCTCTTTCAAATACAGTAGGAAGAACCATAAACTTACGAGTATCAGAAGTAATACCAATATTTACAGAACTAATAAAAGCAGCATCATACTGATTAATAGAAACATCTTCTAATATATCTAATGGAAGAAACATTCTATTATTATCAGGATTAACGCTTACTTCTCCAATTTCATTCTGTTCTAATGGATTAGTAGGTAACATATAAACAGTATCATTATAATATACTAGTTTATATAATCGTAGAGTTTTGTTATTATCATTAGTCTTAGCATAATGACGATACCTACGGTTATTCTCACTACCAGTAATCATTCCACGTTCTTGTGCTTCCTTAAAGCTAAGTTTTCCAACACCTAATCTATTAAATGTTATCTTATTAGATTCTTTATATTTCTTATTCTCAAATACTAATACATCAGGATTATTAGGATTAGTTCTAAAGAATAAGTCACGTAACTTCTCAATAGTAGCTGCATCATTGCTAGCTCTTTCATAAGTTCCTATCTCACTACCATATTGAATCATGCTATTAATAGCCCTATCTGAATCGTTAATAATATTAGTAGCTGAAGAAACTCCATTATCAGAATCAATACCAGTATCTTGTCCATATAATAATTCAACAGGAATAATTTTACTAACTGTACCACCTTTAAACTTATAACCTTCTACTACCATAGAATATCTTATCAAATCCATAGTAGCAAGTTTAATAAACGGATTATTGTTATGCCAAGCATTACGGAACATTTGATATTGAGATTCAGTAGATATAGTACTATCAACAATAGTTATTCTATCATAACTATTACGACGACCTTTATACTCAACATTTAGGTTCTTAAATAGATTATTATCAGAAGTATATCTTTGAATTAATGCTACTTTATTAGCAGGAGATAATTTCATAAATGCTTCTACGTTCTTTTCAGACATATCAGACATATCGAAGCTACCTACTATATCAGTATATCCATATAATCTAGCACGAGTATCTTGTTGGCTACTAATAAGATTTATATTATAGCTAGGTATAAACTCATTATCACTTCTAGTTATAAATCTATTAGTATTAACAAAGTTAGACTGTGCTTGGCTCATGTTAATAATAAAGCTCTCTAACTGCTGAATAGTTTGAAGATTACGAATACCAAACTTACTTACTAATTCACGGAACTGCGGTGTTTGAGTTTTGAATATCTCACTATCACGAATAATCTTTTCAGTAGCTATACAACTATACTTTAGCTGATAATATAAAGAAGGATATGCAGATTCTAATTCATCCTGATTAATATCATTAATAGTATTGAAATTAGTCTTAGGATAAATAGCATCTATTAGATACTTGTTACCTTCTTCTGTAACTGCTTTAAGAACAGGTTGACCTTTTTTTATACGACCAACATTATTCTCCTTAATATCATTAATACGATTAATAACATTATCTATTTCATTAGCAGATTTACCAGCACCAAACTTATCACTAGTGATAACCATCATATTAGAATTGATTTGGTCGCCTATCTCTTTGAAATATTCAAATGCTCTTAACGCTTTAATTTGATATATAAGATTATCAGTATTATTATAACTAGTACTTTCTACATCATCTTTAAGATGTTCTCTTAATTCAGTTACTTTTATTCCTTCTTCAAGAAGCTCATCTTCATTAATCTCTATTCCTCTGCTCTCAAGCATTTTCTTAACATCTTTAAGACGAGTCTTTTTAGTAATGCTATTAGCAGGAATACCAACAGCTTTAGCTAATCGTACATACATATCTCGTCTTAATCCAATAAGAGGATTAAATCCAGTTTCTCCGAATACATTATCATTAGCATTTTGTCTAGCAATAAGTTCAGTTATTACTGGCTGATTAATAAATAGAATAGATGTTTCATAATTAGCGCCACAATCTACGATAGACTTATATACATCAAAAGTATACAAGTCTACATTAGGAACACCACCTTCTTTTACACCGTCAAGAATAAGAGCAGTAGTTTCAGAAGAATAAGGAGTAATCAAACGATTATCTATATTAAGATTATCATAACTCCAACCTAATTGATTATGGTCTACTGTTACTTCTTTACCTTTTCTAGTTACATCTCTAAAACGTTTTCTTAGTTTACTTTGTGCGTCTTTTGCTTCTTTCTCTGTGCTATATGTATAAGTAAACCTAAAACCACCGTGTGCACCGTCAACAATAGTTTTAGCTTTGTTACTAATAGAGGCGAAGTTGTCACGATTAACAGAAATAGCTTTAAGACGTGCACCGGACATATTAGCATCACGATACCAATTTTGAGCAATTACTGAATTAATATTACGATAAGTCTCTGATAAACCTTCAAAGATATTAGCCTTTGCAGCTTTAATATCTTCAAAGTTACTAGAAGATAAGTTTTCACCAATAGATACTGGTAGATTCATTATCTTAATAAATGTATCTACTATCTTATTGTTACGAGCATCACGAGTATTCTGTTGAGCTACTGTTAGCTTGCTAAATTCTTCTTTAGAATAAAGTCCACCTTGTTCAGCATATTTAGTAATAGCTGATTCATAGGCTTCTGCATAACTAAGTCCTTCTTGACTTAAATCTATTGCAATATCTCTAGCATCCTGAATATTCTCTTTACTTAGATTATTAAATAGATAGTTATTATATCTTCTATCTACTGCCGCATCATCTTCTCCTTCTATATATTCAACTTTCTGTGGCTTACCATTCTTATCGAATGTAGCAGTATGATAAATACCATAAATACTATCAATATCAAAGTCAGCACCAGTCTGTAATACCCATTCATCAGGAACAACAATAGTAGAGCCTTGAGATTCATCTAATAAACCTACAACTTTCATTACTGCTACTGATTGTTTACCTTCTGTTGGAATACGATAACCAATCATAGTATCGAGTCCAGCAGACTGTAAATCTTTAAGAGTAACTTCTTTAATTAGATTACCTTCTGCATCATAAGTATTATAAGCCTTTACCATCCATTTAGGTAACAGTATCTCTACTATCTGACTACCGTCTTTATGATACGTTAGTTTACGACCAAGAGAATAACCGTGTTTCTCTTCTACTCTAGATTGCATCAAATCTCTTAAATCACTACGACCTGATAGTTCGGTCATACCAATATCTGAAACTTGACTAGCATGAAATCCTGGAAGTACTTGTCGAGTAACACGATTAGTAAATATACTATTTACAATATTTTCTATCTTGCTACGAACTAGATTAGTCCAAGCAGGCATATAAGGCAATCCAGTTTCAGGATTTATTTCAGCATACTTACGATAATTACTGTCTAATCCTCTACGAGTTAACTCGTCTTTAATAAGAGATATGAACTTGTTATTATCAATCTTAGCTTGATTACCTTCGTATACTACATTACCTTTAGCATCAATCTCTACACCAATACGAGAAGCAGCATCTTTAAAACTATCTTGAATATTAGCAGTAAAGTTATCAAAGAAATCTTTAATAAGAGATTGACCTTCAGGAGTATTACCAATATTATCTATTAGCTTTTTAACAATCTGTAACCCTGCCTTATTCTCACCATCCATGTGTTGAGGAATATCTTGCTGGGTATAAAGATTGGAATACCAACCAGTTTTATACTTAGTTTGAACATCCAAGTTAAACTGTTTCAACTTCTCTTTAGAGGGGAATTTCCCATGAGAATCCCAAAACTCTAATACTCTATTAGTAGTAGCTTTTTCAGTAGTAGTAAAGTTAACCTGACCAATATTATTATCAGTCATATATTTAGCCAAAGCACCAAGTTCACTATTACCTAAGAACCTAGGTATAAGTACGAACTCTGCATTTTTAATCTGAATAGGATTAGCTAACTTAGCATCATTATCTATTTCTAAGTCATAATAGAAGTTCTTTTGAACTTGTATCTTCTTAGATAATTCTCCTAACTTAACATTGTCAATAGGCTTAGTTTCGTCATAAAGAGCTTCGATTAAATCTTTATAACTATCATACTCTCCACGTAGATACATTCTACGAACAAATTCATCAAGAGTAATAAACGATTGAGCATCTGTTACTTCTGACTTATCTTTAGAGAACTGTTTAAGTATAAAAGCTCTAGTCTCTTTAGATACATTAGCTATATCTAATTGCTTCTTTAAATCATCGAGAACTTTACCGCTACTTTGAACATCTTCAAGAGTAATATATTTGAAACTACTATCTATACTAATAGTCTTATTAGGAGCTACTGTTATATCTCCCAAATGTTTCTGTACATTATACAAATCATATCCTGCATAAGCTAATCCTCCGGCTTGATATTCTTTGTTACGTTTAATAGTATCACGAGAATCTTTATAATATGCTTCATCTCCGAAGAACATATCATTTAGATTATTATATTGAATCTCATAGTTAAGAACCATTTCAGCAATGAAGGAATTAAATGATTCTTGACTAGCATTCTTATACTTATCTACAAACTCTTTATCAGAACTATATTTAGCAATAGCTTCTTGTATTCTATAATTAATATAGTTATCTATATAATTATATACAGAATTACGAAGTCCACCAGTAAGTCTAATATTATACTCTCCATTCTCATCTTGTATTAGCGATATTTCACTATTCTTTCCCCCGTAAAGGAGTGAGAATACATTGCCTTCCTCGAACAGCCAATTCATATCTACTCTTTTGGCTGTCTCACTATTATATCTACTAAGATTCTTAACTTTATCAATAAGTAAACTTCTAAACTTAAATACATTACCAGTAGGATTGCCATTGCTATCAAGAATACTTTTACGATAATGATAGTTAAGTCTAGCTTCTGATTTACGCAAATCTTTAAACTCTTCTTTTATCTTAGGTTTACCGTTTTCATCAGATACGATAGTTACTACTCCATTCTCAACAGTTGTCTCAAATAAGAAGTTAATAGCTTGCGCCATTTCTGCAAGTTCTTTAGCATAAATATTGGCATAAGCTACATATATAGGATGACCACGGTAAATAGAACCATTAGCATTAAATAGTCCAGTATAATCTAACTTATAACTATTGAATACGAAAGTCTTAGGTGCATCAGAAGGAGTTTGAGTAAAGAACTTAGATTTCTTAACTCCTTTAGTCATCTCATAATTGTCGCCATTATTAGCGTATTCATTCAGAGTTATAATATCCCATTCAAGCGCATTAATATCTTTATAAGATTTAGCCTTTCCTGTTACTTCGTTACTAACTCCGTTGTATAGTTGTGCACCAAATTCACGATAATATTCAGTTAGTTCGTAACCAGTATCTGTAAGACGAAGTAAACCTGGAACTATCTTTCCATTAGACAAAGTTTTCTCAATAAGAATATTACTATATTGGTATTGAGGAATATTAGTGAATTGAATAAGATAATCACGAAGTTCTTTATTATCAGTAGGATTATCATTATAACGATTATCATTAATTCTTTCAAAGAACTTACTTATATAATTGTTCTTTAGAATATCACTAACTAGATTGTTCTCTGCATTAATACTATTAAATTCAGAATCTACTATCTGATAATCTTTAAATCTATTAGATATACGATTGGCTATATTATTAGCATAACCACCTTTATATTGTAGTTGAGATTTATCAAAAGGAACTACTGTATATTCTTCATTCTCTTTAGTTTTAGCATATTCACCTGCATAATAGATACGTTGTGCTTCATTATCTATCTTTAATAGATTAGTCGCCTTACCTACTACTTTATTAAACTCTAGCAAATCATCGACAATAGAAGAGATATTAGAAAGTTGGTTATCACCGAAGTTACGAACGTAGTTAACAACACCCTGCCTATTGATGCCGAAGTTATATTTATTAAAGATTGCAGCAATTTGTTCCGTGATTTCTTGTATTTCATTAGTGTTGGAATTATTTAGTGTGGATAATCTATTTTTAAGTTCTTCTAATACAGCTATATCTCCTGTCATAACAGAAGGATTATGAATAAGAGAATCAAAACTATTGAGTATCTTGTTTTGTAGATTAAGTTTAGGAAAAGTATTACGATTCTTAGTAACCACATTAGAACCGTCTTGACTATAAATTACTTCATTACGTTCCCAAATAGATTGTTTTAGTTGAGTAAATATCTTATTTCTCATCTGAACATTAGCTTCGTCTTCTAATAAACGTGCAGCATATTCTAAATGAGATACTTCTTTAAATCTTGCAGCAATACTATGGAAACTTTCTACCATTGCTTCAACACTAGAAAAGTTACCATAATTATTAATAGCTTTAAAAGAACTAGCAAATCCAGCACTTTCAGCTATACCTGAATAAGTATTATTAGAAGTATCAGGTTTTTCATTTATAAACGCATTGCTATTTGTTTTAGGTAAACGAGTAAACCATTCTTTTACTTCTTTACTAATATTCTTATCTATATTCTTTCTTTGGTCAGCTAGTTCAGACCAATCAGCACGAAGAGCTGCAATACTCTCTTGGTCATCTTGACGAGAGTTTTGTTCACTATCTTCTTTAACATCTTCACCTACTTCATAATCTTCATTAGTATCTATGCCAAATTCTTTACTAAGACTAATAACTTCGGGTGAATTAATAACAATATCAAATAGCTCATTGCGGTTATAATTACCACCATCATAAAGATTACGAATAATAGTACCGATATAAGCCTTCTGTTCTTGAGTAAGTTCTTTATCATTTTCTTTAAGATGTCGGTTAAGATAAGTAATCATAGTTAACTTAACAGCAGCTTGAGGACTTAATTCATTTCCGGCTTTATCCTTTATAACTCCTTCTTCACCTTTACGTTTCTTATTAGCAAGAGCTTTACGAATACTACCTTGACTCTTTAAATAAATAGTAGAAAGAATATTAATAGCGTGGTCTTCTTTCGCTATATCATTACCAAATACACCAGTTCGTGAAGTACGAACATTCTGAACATAATCTTGAGTATTAATTGTTTCTCTGTTATTATATGCTATAATAGCATTAACAGTGTTTGCATCAATACTCTCTTCATTGAAATCTCTACCAGTCTTTTCTTGATACCATTCACGAAAACTAGTATCTTCGATAGTAGCAAGATATTCGGTAGACTTTCTAACATCATTATTAGTAAGCTCTAATAGCTTATCTAATTTAGGATTACTAGGAGTACAACTCATATACTTTATATTATTAATTAAGTAATTACTAACAGTATCAAAGATAGTATTATTATCAACACTATCAAATATATTTATCAAATAGTCTGAAACCACACGTTCCGAAGGCTACCGAACGCCCATAGACCGCAAAATTCTGCCGAAATTCGCATTTTATATAGCGTCTCGATAGTAAGATAGGGAAAACAGAAAAGTCCCGTAGGCGGCTTTAGAATGGCTCATTCTTAGGCTTTCTATGGGACTTTCGTCTCTAGGCTTATCTTAGTTAATTACATACGAAACTAAGCTCACCAGTGTCAAACAAATGGCTCACAATAGCCTTTTGACGACTACTTAAACCTTCCACTAAGCTATCGAAGTTATCGACTTGTCGATAGTTATCACTTATAGCACTATCTAAATCTAGGTCTATATCAGGAATATCAAAAACATCATCAGTAGGAACGCCTGTATCTTCTTCTGCCCTGTCGAATACATCATCGTGAACAGTACTTGTAGTACTAGCTGTATCAGATGTTTCTAGTCCAATAATAGATAAACGATTACGAACTTCACCAAGTAATGTATTATCTATATTACCAACTTTACCTATAATCTCTACTAAAGCATCAACAATCTTAGTAAATAGATTATTAGATTCAGTTTTAGTATTAGAATCATATTTAATCCTAGCAAGTAATCTAGCAAATGTACGATTAGTAATAGCTTCAACTACAAACTCTTCAATAGCTACGCTTCTAGGTTTATCACTATTTAAGAACTTTCCGTATTCTTCTACTAGAGCAGAATCCTGATTAATAAAACTACTAAACTTATCATACAGGTCACCAAATGATTGTTCTATATTAGCACGTTCATCATTAAGTAGATAATGAACTCCCTCATGTATAAGAGTAAGTACTCTACGTTCAGGTTCAAGAGTATCGAATCTATTAGTAAGAGTAATAGTATTACCACCAGCAACTATTCCTGCAAATCTACCTTTTTCACCTACTATTTCAATATCAGGATTAAGAGCAATGCCAGCAGATTCTAATGCCGAAATAACAGATAATAGATTAGGATTAGTAGTATTAGCTTGTGCAACTTCCATAAGAGTACCTACTTGAGGAGTGCTATCTTGACTAGCAAGTGGGTTTGGTGTAGCAACAGGAGATACAACTTGTTGCTCCTCTATGGGGGAAACAGCGGCGTCAGTCGCGTTAGTACGACCAGCACTACGACTAGGATTCATAAGAGTAATATTACGATTATATACATCTCCTACATAATTAAAGTTACTAATGATATTACCTTTACTATCAGTAACATTGCCCAAGTCAGTAACTAGTACTCCGTCTTTAGCTACAAACTCTTCATAACTACTATAACCTGTATCCATCCATTCATCTTGAAGTATATTAGGTATCTTAGCTTGTAGTTTACCGTCTACCATTCTAAATAAATTAGATTCACCACGAATAGCTGAATTAATAACATTACGAGTAAGTGTAGCATATACTCCTTCCATCATAGTACTAAAGTTACCATGATTATTAGTAGGAACAAAACCATTAGGCATACGAGCCATAAGTCTTCTAGGTTTAGTTTCACCCGGTATAGCAAATGCTACATTTCTATCAGCAACATTAAAGTAAATAGTAGCTCCAATCTTATTAAGAGGACGAAATGCACGACCTACAACTTCATAACCATAAAGAGCTTTTTGCTTACCTACATATTTAGATATTTCATCTAATAGTTGTTGATGTAAATCAGTATTTCCTTGTAGAGTAGCATCTACTAATGAATGGAATAATTTATCTAATCCTTCGTTAAACCTTTTAGTATATTCAGTAGCTTCTGTTTCACTATTACTCATAGTATTCTCACGACTAGTAACAGCGATAAGTCTACCTTCTGAATCTTTAATAGTCATACCAACCACACCTCTAGGAATACGACTAGCGGCAATAATACTATTAGATTTAATATCAGCAACTCCTCCGTCAACTCCTACTACTAGACGATAACCGTCAGTAGCTTCACTAGTAGCTACATCTCCAAACTTACGATATATAGGATTACCTTGTTTATCTCTAGCATAAATAACACTACCTGAACTTGTACGACCAACAACTAGACGTTTCTTCTTAGACTTAGTATTACTAATAGAGGACTTTAAGTTATTAATGTCAGTATAAGACTTCTTGAGTTTATTCATCCAATTAGTCAACGATTCATTAACAATGGTACTAAAGTTAGACTGATTAACATTAAGAGCGTTATTAAAGAATATGATATTATTAAGATGTTTAATCCTATCTAATAGATTAGTTTGAGTATCACCGAATAAACTAGTTAAATTCTGCCAGTGACCATTCTCTTGTAGAGCATTAAGCTGATGTCCGAATGTTCCTTCAACTTCAGGATTATTACGAACACGATACAAACGACGTATATTATTAAGCAGTTGTACAAATTCTTTAGCACTAGGTTCTTCACTAGCAATAATAGATTGAAGTTGAGTTATGAAATCTATACTATCGTTTCTAACAGTATATCTCCAACCTTGATTCATAACTTCTACATTACCGTTATTATAACCAATCTTAGGAAACTCACCTATTTTAATTCCACGAGACTTAACAATAAGATTACCGTTTTCATCTAGTTCTACATTTACTGTATCATTAGTCTTCAACTGACCGATACGAGAGTAAACCTTACTATCATTTAAATTAACTAAATTAAAGAAGTAACCATTATCTTTAGTATTCTGTTTATTCTCTGCAACAGCTTTATCTAAAGTCTTACTTGCTTCTTGTATAATATCAGAAGGAGTTTTAATCTCTTCATCAACATTAACTATCTTACCATCTACTATTTGACGATTAGCTAGAATCTTAATATCATTATACAAACTAACAGCTCTAGGATTTAACTGTTGTAGATAAACCATCATATCATTAAGACTAGTAAATGTCTTACCTTCTATCTGATTACCTTGTATTTGATTATATAAATCTATAATTAAATTTATCTCTTCTATACGTTGGCGTTGACCTTCTAAGTCATTATCAGATATAGATGATTCAAGAACGTTAGTATCAGCAGGAGCAGATTCATCAGATTTACTAGTATCTACGTAAGTAACATCTCCGATAGCAATAGCGGCATTTAGTTCATCGATAGTAACATCAGCAATAATATTACCTTTAGCATCCATTCCATCAATACTAACATTGCCAAATTTACTAACACGTACATCTATTGCACTTACTTTAACTGGTTTTCTACTAACATCTCCTAAACTAGCAAAAGGCTTTACTATTGTAAATTCTAAGTTATTAATATTAGCTTTATTTATAACACCTGAACTAGCTTTAGATACTACTTTATCTAATGTCTCTTTTAACTTCTTCTCTTTAGCAGTCTTTGGTTTAGGTTTTGGAATAGGCTTAACCTCTAGTTCTTCTTGCCTCGTCGCTTCGCTCCTCGCTTCCCCCATAGAGGGGTCTTGTTGCTGATTATTCCCATTCTGTTGCTGTGTCTGACTTTGTGCAGCAAGACTATTTCTTCTCTTAGTAATAGCTTCTCTTAAAGATGCTATATCTTTCTTACCATTCTCTGAATTAGATAGAATACTAACAGCATTAGATAAACTCTTATTACTAGTATCTTGAGATTCTTCTTCTGTAAACGCATTATCTAGTGCTTTATCTAACTTAGCAAGTTCTTCTTCGGTAGCTACATTAACGAAATCATTAAGATTCTTTTTTGCAGACTTAACTAACTTCTTAGCCGCTTCTTCGTACTCTTTCTTACGAGTATCTTCAAACTCTTTAGCTTGTTCATTAGTAGTAATAATATTAGAACGATAGTTATCTCTACGAATTTCATCGAGAAGTATCTGTCCCATATTATCCATGTACTCTGAATTAATAGCACGAACTTGTTCAGATAAACTTCCTAGATTAAAGTCTTTACCTGCTTGTTTAAACAGAGCTACATCATTTTCATCTAATTCTTCTATCTGTTTCTTAATAAGCGCATTTTGTTCTTGACTACCTTCTATTCCAAGAGCTATATTTTCTACACTACGAACATTATCTAAGAATAAACTTTCCATAGGACTTAAACCTCTACGTAAGTCATTAACTTTAGATTCTATTATCTTAGATATATCTAAGTATTGACTAGCTTGTGCTTTATCCAAAGGATTATTACTATTCTTTAGACTATTATAAGTAGACATTACTTCGCGACGATACTGCTCTAATATACCTAACTGCATACGGTTCTTAGCCATTGGGTCAAGAATCTCATTAATAGCAGGAATAGTATTCTCTAATTGAGATTGAATAGTATTAAGTCTTTCTATTCGTTTATTTAGTAAGTCAGCTTCTTGTGCATTAACTATATTTTCTGATATAGCTACATCTAATAGAGCATCATCTATATTAGCACTACGCAATGCACTAGAATAGTTAACATATCTATTAAGAACAGTACGCATAGTTTTCTTTATAGATTGAGTATCTCTATCATATTCTGCTTCATCAGCAAGACCTGCATCTACTAGCTTTTTCTTTAGTCTAGGGTCTTCAATATAATCTTCGAGTAACTCATAGTTACCGGAACGAATAGCATTTAAAGTAAGAGTAGTTGTGAACTTCTCTTTAGCAGCAGCACGTAAATCTTCTTGTTCTTCGGGACTAACTTTACTATAACGAGTAGTACCTATTGTTGGGTCTTGACTAATAGTTCCATCATCAAGATAAGTGATAGGATTACCTTTAGCATCACGTTCTATCTGAAACGGATTCTCACCATTTTCGATAATCTTCATCTGACGAGCATATTCATTGAATACTTGCTCACGACCATTGATTTCAGCAATACGTTGTTTCTCTTCTACATTACCACCTTTACGATTATTAATAGCTGACATAGTACCACCGAAAGTAATACCTCCAATAACTCCCCATAATGCAGAATTATATAATTGAGGATTCTGTAAATACTTCTCTATTCTATCCATAGATACAGCACCATTATATTGTTCAGCTTGACCTAACAAATAACGACCGTATAAAGTACCTTCTTCTTGACCTACAAAGTTAATAGCTTCTTCGACACCTTCGGATAATTCAGATAATAGAAGATTCTCACTAGAATTAATAAATCTATTTATCTTACCTGCAAAATCTTTAATCGTTCCTTTTGCTGCTTGACCTAATGTTTGGCTAGCAGATTCCATACCGGTAGAAGCTATTCTATCGAGAGCTTGATTCTGTGAATAACGAATACGAGGAGTAATAGCACGATTAACTTGACCTAATGCTTTATTAACTGCACGTAATTGCATATAATCAAAGAACACATTACCTGCATTATATCCAAAGTTTCGCATAGCTGCTTTATCTGCAACTATAAGAGCGGCTTCTTCTTTAGTTCTTTCTTTAGCTTCATTAGCAATATCAGGATTATTATCTAACCAAGTTTGAAATTCTTCATCAGACATTCCTGTAAATAACGACAATGCTTCTCCTTCTATTTGTTCCGCAACTCCACGAGCTTCTTGATAGTTCTCACCAAGACGCATACCAATAGCAGTAATACCATCTTTAGCGATAAGTTTTAACTTATTAGCACGATACACATTATCTAATTTAGTAGCTTTCTTAGCCCAATTCATTGCACGACTTACTTTAGAACTATTACGTCCTAATGCTGCAACACCTTTACCAACAGCTCCAACTCCTTTAGTTAATAAAGTACCAGGAATCATTAAAGATAGAGAACTAGCAATACTTGGAACTTGACTAAAGAACCAACCTGAAAAATCATTCATATCAAATGCTTTATCAGGATTCTCACGATATATAGGAAATAAATCATCACGAACATAATCAGATATAGCATCGCCTGCTCTAGTAATAGGATTACTAAATGGTTTATCGTCCCATAATCCAGCAGTAGCTAAATCTACTAACATACCAATACCACCAACAGTATCTCCTATAACTGTTCCAATAGTTTGACCTAATGCGTTACCTGCTTGTTTCCAAGCCGATTGATTCTTAGCACGAAGAGTTTCTAATTCTTCTCTACTTTGATAACGATTAGGTTCAGCACCATACTTAGCTAAAGAATGATAATCTTCCTCTGTTCCAGTAAAGACTTCTTTACCACTAAGATTACGAAACATGAAGTCGCCTTGTGCAGCTACATCAGGTTTGTATTTAGTAACAGTAGGAGCTTCTTTAGCCATATTAACAGAATTAGCCCCACTGTCTAGTGGAGCTTTTTCTACTGATATATCATCAAATATATTTGGCATAACTTAGTTCATTAAATCGTTCATTTGATTAAGTATCACTTGACTAGGGGATTCACCAGTAAGTCCTGAATACATTCTATTAAAGAACTGGAATACTTGTCTCTTAGTATCAATATCTAGTTCTCTAAGATTACCAGTAGCACCTGCCATAATCATAGCTTTCTGCATAAGAGGACGAGCAATAACTTGCTGCTCCTCTATGGGGGAATTTGCAATAGAACCATTTCTTGCACTAATAAGATTTATATCCTCTTTAACAGGAGCAAGAATAGCATTAGCTTGATTATTCTGAAACATACGTTGAAATAACTCACCTTCTGTAATCTTAATTACCGGTTCATCATTAGCGTCTAATATCTGATAAAAACTACCACCATCGGTAACAGCAGAATATGTTCCATCTCCAAATTCAGCATCAGATAAACGATAATTTCTTTTAAGTGCGTTATTATACTTAATAGAATTAAGAGTGTCCATTGCTTTAACAGCAGGTAGAGATTTGAATCTTTCTATTTCATCATTAATGATAGCACCTGTAATCATGTAATCTCCAGCTACTGCATTTTGTATTCTCTCTTCCATTTCAGAATCAGGATTCTTAGCACTATTCTTTCCAGTCTTAGGAGTATAAGGAATATTTAAGAATACTCCGTATTCCCCCGTAGAAGAGGATGAGCACCAGCCATTATTAATGTTTTTCTTTTTAACTTGTGCTTGAATAGTTTGCATAATAGCATCACGTTCTCTACTATCTTCAACAGGTTCAAGAACTCCTTCGGCATTACGTTTCTTAATAACAATACTTCCAGGATTAGCAATACTAATCATATTCATTACTCTTTCATTGTAGTTCTTTAATTGGTCATCTTCAAATCCTTGACCAGTAGCAACTATATGAGGAGGTAAATCAAATACATTAACATCAACATAACTAGGTGGTAATGATTTAGATATACGTTTAGTTGCAGCATTAGACATTTGTGCAGCTTTTTCATATACGTAAGCAGGAGAATCTTTAGTACTCTTAGCAGTAGTTATTTCACCTCGTCCTATTGCTCTAAAACCTGCAATACCCATAGTAGTTAAACTACCATATACTTTATTTCCATAGAAAACTTCATCGTTTCTAGTAAATTTTTCAGGAGCATTATTACCAGTAGTAAATCCTACGGGACTAAGTTTAAGAACATCTGCTATTTCAGGAGCTAAACGAGTATAAGCGTCTTTACTAATACGAATATATTCTTTATCTCCTATTTTACTAAATGACACATCTTTACTAGTTAGTCCCATATCTGTTCTAAGTTTAGATATAATAGCAGCTTTGCTACTATCGTTAAGAGGATTTACTAAAACTGTATCGAAGCTATTGCCTTTAGAATCAGTAAATAACTTATTCATTCTATTAGCATATTCTAGTTGCATAGGATTATTAGTATCTGCCATATCTCCGTTACTTAATCTCTTACCTAAGAACTCTGAAGCATATTGTTCTTCTTGTGTAAGATGTCCTTTCATTGCATCTAAACGATTATTAGCATTAGCTATTCCTCTATAATAAGTATTAGCTTCATCTAATAATTGTTTCTTAGCAGCATCAGATAAAGTAACATTATTAGCAATACCTGAACGTAGTTTACTATATGCCTCATCTAAAGGAAGAGATTTAGATATTCCATAAGAAGAAAACATATTAGATAATTGACCATTAAGAGTATTTAATTGAGATTGTACTTTAGCAGGAGTATCAGGTTCTACTTTTTCTTTACCACCAATAGTAGCTAAAGAAGGAAGTAAATCAGGTTCTTTACCAGTCTTAGGTTTAGCAGAATTTTTACGAGCAGCAGCTAATAGATTAAATCCTAATTCAGGATTAATTCTACTTTCAACTCTACGATAAGCAGAAGCAGCATATCTAGGAGCAAATAGGTTCTCTTCAAATTCTCTCTGTGACATAATAGTTCCGTCAGGCTTAGTAACAAGATTATTCTTATTTCCCTTATTAGCTTTCCAAACATTTACTTTATAGTCTTGTTCTAGAGAAGCACGAGCACCCGGAGTTTCATTTAAAGCAGATTCAAATGCAGCACGAATCTTATCTGCTGATAGTTGTTGAATACCACTAGCTGTTTTAAGATAAGGAACATCACCAGCAGCAATATTACCTTGACCGTCTTTAAGATTGCCTTCTGCATCTCCCCATACTAGTTGTTCGCCAGAACTAGAATCAACACCAACAGTAGATAATACTTTTTGATATAGAGCATTATAATCAACTTGTTCAACAGGACGATAATTAGGTTGAAATTGGCTACCACCTATTACTTTACCAGTTTCATCTAGTTGGTCTTGATAATTATATTTATTCTGTTCTAATGCGTATGCTTTAACATCTCCATCATAAGCATTACTATTAGTAACTTCATCTTGGAACTTCTTAAATTCCTGTTGATAACGTTCACGTCCAATAAGTCCTGGATTACTAGCAACTTCTCCGGCTAATCTTCTTGCAGTAGTTAAAGCAGTAGCATAACTACCTTCTTGAGCACTTGCTTCTATTTGAGCATTAACATCTCTCGAATATTTATCGAGCCACTCATTTTCAGCTTCGTTTAATTGCTTATTAGCAAGAAATGTTTTAATCTGATTACTAGTTTCAATAGCAGTATCATGTTTCTGTTGTAGAGTATTTAACGTACTATTGTAAACATCTAAAGGAGCGGCAACCCGCTCCCTCTTTTGATAACCTGCTGTCTTAATATCTATCGGCATAGTTATAGTATTTATAATTAAGCAATCTTTTTCTTACCGCCACATTTGAATAAAGTACTTCGTATATTACTTAGTCTACCCTTATTCTTATTCATTAATTTTAAGAATAATTCCATTTGTTCAGGATTAGCAGACATCATAGCAGCAGTAGCATTTTCTTCTGAACGTCTCTTATCAACACCTAATTGATAATCTCTAATCGCACTAGTAAGTCCTTCAATAACATTAGTACGATTATTAGCTCTTGCTTTAATCTTTTCGTTTTCTGTTTGAGTAACCGCATTATCATAAGCGTTTAACACTTGATTATTCGCAGCTTCTACTCCTTGACGATTAAGAGCCGAACGATTAAGAAGGTCTGTTTCAACATTCTCTTTCATACCTTTTAATTTATTACGTTCAAGAACTCCTCGATTAGCAAGAGATTGAACACGAGCAATCTTTCCCGAAGAACTAGAAGTATTAGAATCAATAAGTCTAGCAATATTTCTTTCAGAATCTCTACTTTCTGCTAATTGAGGATTTATGTTATAAGTAGTTCTCATTCTTGCAGGAACAACAGTTCTAGGTCTAGTAGGAGCTTGAATATTATTAATACTGTTCTTATTAGTAACCCCACTAATAATATTTCCTAAAGCTCCTATTCCTGCACTAATTGCTTCTCCTCCAATTCCACTCATAAAGTTCTTAAAACTTCCTGATTTAGATAAAGGACTAGTACTAGAACTAATAGAAGCTCCAACAGGTTTAGTTGGAACTATACTATTAGTTTTAAAAGAATTCATATTAGCTTTAGTTAAAGCATTAGGAGCAAAACTATTACTATAATCCTTTTCTAAACCAAAGTTATTATAATTATCTTTTAATAGTTTTGTCTTAGAACCAAGAGTTGATTTCTTTAATTCAGGATATTTCTTATATACCTTAGCTCTCACATCAGAACGACCATGAAGTCCAGCTAATCTAAGAGCGTCACGAGCATCAGCTTTAGTAGGAATAGGATAACTACGTCCACCTCCTGCAAAATCTTTAGACTTAACACTAGGATACGGTTTCTTATCAGAACCATAATCTTTACTACGAGAAAGACCACCTAGTTTTTTCTTACCAGTTATTGTTCTCATATTTCTTTTCTTTTTAGTACCATCATCATTAAGACCATTTTTATCCTTAAATGATTCTTGAGCATTAAATACTTTAGAAGGTTCTACACCTTTTTGAACTAGTTCAGCAGGACTATTACCATTAAGAATAGGTTGAGCACTAAACACTTTAAGTTGTTTAGGAGTAACTTGTACTACTTCTCCACCTTCTGCTTCAATACCAGTTTTACCAGCATCAATAACAATGCCGCCAGTATTGTGTTTACGTCCTTTAAGAAGGAATGAATCTTTCTTAATAGGAATAGCCGTACCGCCTTCGACAATACGAGCTTTCACCCCTTTACGGGGGGAAGTTTTCACTCCCCCTCCTTTAGATAAATACTGGCTTAAAAACTGTGTTCTATCTTCCTCTGACATCATACTCTCATTTTGAGCACTAGCTAAAGCCTGATGGTCTTGTAGATTTTGAAGCCGTTCTTGTCTAAGCCTTTCAGCTTGTTCAGCTTTCTTTTTCTTACGATTACCTATGATACCACTAACAATACTAGTACCAACAGAAATCGCAGCACCTATAAATGCTTTAGGTCTTTGTTCATTAATACGTTTCATTATTCTCTGTATTTATTAACATAACATTCAATCTTCTTAATCTCTATTTTAGCTGTACCATCATTAATTACAAATCGTACACCTAAATATTTACCATTAATAAGATTAGATTTAAATGGTTCATACTTCTTATTAACATCGACATTGAGTTTACCAGTAAGTCTATCTATTGGATAATTAGTAACAACTTCGTTAAGAACACTACGGAAGTAATTATAGTTCCATTTACCATGTTCGTAATAAGGCTTAACAGCATCAAAAGTATTACGTTCATTTACAGTAATATCTTCTAATCTACTAATAGAAGTGTTACTAAATAACAATATCTTATTACCAGCAAAATTAATATCATTTGCTTTATATAAGTCATAACTAATGTAGTTGAGTACTTTAATAGTATCGTATTCAAGATTGAACAATACATCTACTACCATAGTATTATTATTCTCTCCTACATAGAACGGATTCTTATTGGCAGGTATCTCGAAATCTGTATATCTAAGATAACTAGACGGTTTTACAAATCCTATTTTACCTATAATGTTTTTCTTATTGAAGGAACTAATATACAAATTAGTTTTCGTATTATAAAATCCTCGACATAAATAAGTATGAATACTAATCCAAGTATTAGTAACAAAATTATAACTAATGGTGAAATCTGAAACTTCCCCCATAAAGGAGCAGATTAATCGGTTATTCTCTTTATCCATTCCCATTAATATCTTTGTATCACTAGTAAGATATTCGTCTAATATAGATTGTACTCCATCGCCTAAATCATTCAGATTCTTTTCATCAAATCTATATAATCGTTTCTTACTTCTATCTAAGAATATATAACCTGCTTCATTACATACATAAGCTTCAAAATCTTGTAGACCACCATAACCTTTTTCACTAGTAAATACTTCTTGATAATCTATATCAAAAGCATCAGGCATTAACATTTGCACATCTTTATCTTTAGTATAAAGAGTATTATCTCTATTAAAGATAAACATTGAATGTTCACAATGAGCAATAAGATAAGTACCTATACCAATAACATTAATAATGTCTCCTTTGTTTTCACTAATTATCTTATAGGCATTAGGTCTAAATATACGCCATTTATTTTCTACTGATTCATCACTAATAACATCGCTTCTACGAATAGTTTGTCTATATTCTGTAATAAAGTTAGTATATAGTAATTCATTATAATTAATAAACTTCTTACCTGCATAATCAAGATACATAGTACTTATTTCAAATGTATCATTAATAGTACTAGGTAACATGTGAATCATGCGAACATTCTGAACAAAAGAATTATCATCAGTACTAATAGTATAATATCTTTCGTCAGGAGCAGTTTTAATTGTTTTAGTAAATAATGGATATAAAGAGAAAACATCAATCTTTATTCTACTTATAGGAGTATTACCAACTCTTTGACTATCATAACGTACTCTAGGAAATTTAGGATAAAGATTACTATTATCAGTAGCTTTTTTAGCTATTGGGTCATTAGCATCATAATATACACCATTACGATTAAAGGCATATACAGAACTAGTCATGAAATAATAGTTATAATTATAATAATATTGTTCATATCCATAATTATAAATATCTCCTTTTGGATTAACATATTTAATATAACCTAGAGGAATAAGACTTTTATTCTCTGACATATATAAGTTATCACTTATATTAAGAAGAATACCTTTTACATAACCTCTGCCACTTCCTATATATAGTCCTAATTTTAATGATTTGTTTAATACTAAATTAACAACAGCTTCTCTTCCAGCATTATTGTCATCTCTACTATCTGCCATTATAATCTTAGAACTTTTAACAGCTCTAATGTCTCCAAATTCATCATCAGGAGTAGACATATCGTAAACATCATCACTATTATAAAAGTCAGTAAACATTGGACCTCTTTGAGCATTACCCATAGTATACCTAGATTGAGTAATAAATATATTACCTGCTCCAGCTTTCTTTAATATATTAAATTCAGGATAATAGAAACGAATATTATCAACCTGTTCATTAAAAGCAGTATTAAAATCATCATCTCTACGTACAGGAACTCCTTGACTTACTAATATAGGTTCTGTCTTTTCATAAGATATAAAATATCCTACGAAATCTTCTTTCATTGGTATATTATCAAATAAGAACTCTATTGGTTGAACATAAGTACTATCAGAAATCTTAGTTCCTCTAAACATTTTATCTCCCTTATTGTTCTTATAAAGAGAGATACCACTATCATTATATTTAGGAAATATATTACAGAATCTAACATTACTTATAGCATCAAATATATTAACTACTTCATGAGCATTAGTAGTATTTATATTTCCATACTGACTTTTATAAGAATCAAACTTAGTTTTAATATCTGATATTAAAGTATCTTCATTAATGTCCATAGTTAATGGGATACTACCTTCACTAGCAGTACCTAGACTAATAGTTTCTGAATAAGTCATATTATTAGAAATACGAATACCATCAGTTATATTACCATTAGGAAATACATAATGAATAAAAAAGTTATATACACAATAGTTGATAGCGTACTTATAAATATTTCCATAGAACTCTGTATCTTCAGGTTTAGTTTTACTACCTAATATCTTAGGAGAAGCAAAACCAAAAGCATAACTAAGATAACCTCCGGCTGGACCATCAACACGAAGTTCTTTATATCGATTATTACTACCTAATGCAAAGAACTCATTACCAGTAGAACGAACACCTCCTTCACTTATTGCTAAAGCGTCACTTCTACCAAAAGTAGGAATATCGAGAAGTAAAGCACTATAATTACTTACACCGTCCATATTGAACTTAGTATCCTTTTGGAAACAGATATATAAGTCTTTTACTATTCCTTCAAATGCTAATGTACTCTCAACACTTACTCCATCATATATGCGATATCTTTCATGTCCGCCATAATCGTAATCAGAAACTGTTTTAAGATAATCAATAAAAGGTATAACTATCATAAATTCTTTTTCAGCAGTTATTATAGTTTGATTACCTTCTTCTACTGTTTCTTTAATATAACCAACTGGATATGCTTTTAAATCAGTAAAACTTTTAGTAGAACCTTTATCTCCTGATAAACTACTTATATCATAGAAATCAACAGTATAAGTTTCATTAATATTAAAATCTTCTTCTGTTGGTTCTCTATCTTCTTTCCAACGATATACAGTTTCATGAATACCTTCGATTTCATTAATTAAATCTTGAGTAGATTTATCTTCATTATTGAAAGTAACAGATATATTAGGAAATATTTCATTTACTGTATATCTAGTAGTTTCTCCATCAGCATTGGTTATTAATACAGCATCTGATTCACGTTTATAATAATCATCTCTTATATTAGTTTCTTTAATTGAAAAAATAAATTTATGTTTAGATACATCATAAGCTATTCTTATATTTTCATCAACACTCTCATCTCTAAATTTAGCAAGTTCATCAGCATTACCACCACTAGGATTAACAGTTTCATATTCTGTAATAAGAACTATTTGTGAATTAGGAAACTTAGTACGAATTTCCTGCATTACTTCAGGATAATCTACATAAGCAGTTTGAAAAGATTTTCTTAACCTTACACCAACTTCTACTGGACTACCACTAGACATATCATATCTATAATAATAATAGTCAATAGAATTATAATGGTCATACTTTAATTTATAAGTATTTTCTCCAATAGTAACATCTCCTAAATAGAACCACATAGGTTCAACAATTTCTCTAGTATCCGTATTTAAATCAAATTCTTCAATAGATACTACTTTGAAATCGTTATTAAAATCTCTTTGAATATCAGGAGCAGTATAAGGAGTACTAGTAAAGAAATCGTTAGTACGTCCATATCTTACATAAGGATAGCTTACGAACCCTAAAGACAATATAAAAGAATATTTATTAGGATATACATCTGCTGGGTTATATCCTCTACTAAATTCTAATATATACCAATTCTTATCATCAGGTTTAATAACTACGGAAACTGCTGGTTCATATAGATTATTAGCATCTTGATAAGAAACATAGAACGGAGTAGAGTGACTATCATAATTACTATCTTTATAGAAAGCTCTAATAAAGTCTTGTGATGCAATCATTAGACATTTAGTACCATAACTATTCTTACCAATACGAGTAAGAAAGAACTTTCTAGTAACTTCTTTATATTCATTACCATCTCCGTAAGCACGTCCTTTAATAGTAACTACATAACCTCTACCAATATCAAAGGTTCTAGGATTATTAATTATTGAAGAACCAACACTTCTTGTTTTAGCAGAAACTTTAATAGCGTTATTACCTCTGAAATCTTTAATTCTAACTTGTATATTACTAGTATCAATAGAACTTACAAGACTATTAATATTTTCTTCTTTGTAATTTGCCACATATAATCTATTATTATAGTTACATATAGTTTTTACATTATACAAATTAAAGAAAGAACTAGTAATATCGTCAAGACTAAATGATTCATTATAAACATCGTCTATTGTTATTCTACTAGTTCCTATATTTATATCAGAAGTATTATATACTTTAGTATCTCCTTTTTGAGTATTGATTATGTAGCCTATTTGATAAGCTGTATAATTAAGACCTGAATTATCTATTTGTAATCCTAACTCAATATTTAGATTAACTTTTTCAGTACTTAAATTTGTTCTTTCTTTAAATACGAAGTTTCCTATCTTATAATTAACTGGAAGGTTACCACTACTATCGTCATAGCCGAAACTACTATCTTCAACAACGCTTTCGTTATCAAAATCATATACTAATACAGAAACTCCTATTGGAAACCAACCAGTATAATCACTTCCTTGCTTATATCTTATAAAGAAATTATATATACCTTTATATATAGAACTTCCTGATACAAGTTTCCAGTTATTAATATTTGCTTTAGGTATATTAGGAACTAATGTATATTTTATATCATTTCCTCCTTCTAAATAATTAGGTTTATTAAGATTGATTATTTTTAAAGGAACATCTTCATTAGAATTAAGTTCAGTAATAGCAACAATTAATTCATTATTTACATTATAAGTATAAGTACCTATAACTTTACCTCCTTGATAATTCCAATTAGTAATAACTTCGGTAATATCTTTAGTAGATTCTTTATATCTTCTAATCTTATTATTATTAGTAAATATAACTATTTCATCAGAACAAGAGATAACTCCGACTATCTCTTCGTTTTCTTCTAATGTTATGATTGTCTCAATAGATTGTTCATTCTGAATAGAATTACCATCACGAGAAACCATAGCATTAACAGCATGGGTCATTGAACCATTTTTAATAGATTCGTAACCTCCATCTTTATTAAGTTCTTTAACTATTTCCATTAGTCTCTAGGTCTAAATGTTGAATTATAAAAGAACGACGCCCAACCTTTATAGGCATTAGCATCTTGATTTTCATTAATAACAGAAGCTCTAGCTCTGTCACGAGAATCTCTCCATAATAAATATGGATTAACTGGCATAGCACCTTGTAGAGAATAGACTTGATGTTTAAGTCCTCTACTTAGTAGCTTCCACATACAGAACCATTCAAGTGCTTCAATAAGTTTACCGTTATTAGGAATAACGGGTATATTACAATGAAACGTATCACTATATACAGTCTTAACTGTAAGATAGGATACGGTAACAATATCAGTATCAAAGTTTAATTGGATTGCATTAGCATCCCGAAGATACACGTAATTCTTTCCTTCGTAACCTTCGGGGTCAATCTCAACAGTACGCTTACTTTCACGTTCTCTAGCTCTTTCTCTGTCTTGAACGAAATGCTCGGTAGTACCGGAAGAGCAAGAACATTTACCTTTCTTTAAGGGGGAAATCTCGCAACCCTCAACATAAACTTTAAAAGCATTCATACAACATGGGAAATAAGCAACTCTATCAACAACATTAATAGTAGTTTCTTTTTCTTCATATTGAAGAATACCCATTTCGTTCATAGCATCTATACACCAAGCACCCACTCTAGGTATATAATCACTATTCATAATATTGAAATCATTATCAAGTCTTGCGATAATAGTTTCTACGGAAGATAGCTCTTTGTTCATTATTTCTAATATATTTTATAGTGTAACTTGGGTCAAACTTATTAATTAAAGAAAGACGATTATTAATATCAGTATCGACATTAATAATATCTTCAACAGTCTTACATTCAGATAGTATATCATCGTTACTACGTTTCATGTGAAGATTTGTTCCATAGAATTTAAATAATGGTCTATTCTTAATTGTACCATCAATCATAAGTAACTTACAATAATAAGGATTATCAAGATACTCCACATATTTAATTCCTTCGTATTTTTCACCTTTTAGTAAGGCTGCCGCATGGTCTTTCTTATTATAAGGAATAAGTCCTTGTGCAAGAAGATTTCTTTTGTTTAGTTCTGTTTTATAATAGTCAATTACTTTTTTGAACTTAACAACTTTTCCATCAGCAGTGGTAAAACTATCTCTAACTATAACTCTTTCTATGATAAGACAACCAAGTCTCTTTTCAAACTTATAAACTTTTCCTCTTAGAACTTCTTTAGATACTTCTCTAAAGAATAACTTGCAATAGGCTTCGTATTGAGGACGAGTAATGTTCTTACGATGTTTAATTCTCTGCTGTCTTATCTCATATTCTTTTATTTTACGAAGTACTCTAAAGTATTGTTTTAAGTTACGATATATATTACCGTATCTTAATTGTTTAGAAGAATCGAATTTAACGAACTTAGCATCTATTGCTGTCTCCATCTTTCTATCAACATCTAGTTCGTCAGTATTCCATTCCCAATAGTTATAGACACATACATCAAATATAGCTTCAATAGCATTTCTATTCTGTTCAATAGAATATTTGATTTTATATAATAAAGATTTGTATCTAGCTATCTTTTCGGACACGAGAACATAATCCTCTTCGGCTGTCTTTATAAAACTAGCATACATATTTCTGTGGTCGTATCTTTCACCGCTAGCCATAATTATACTTCTATTTGTTGTTTATTTATATCATCCTTAACTGGGACTTCATTAGTTACTCTCTCTACATTAAGTAGATTACGTTTATAGATTACATCTTTGATTCGTTCTACCATATCTTCGGGAATGATAAACTCATCATCATTATCGAAGTTAGATTCAATTCTTTCTGTTGTTTCAACAGGTATTTCATTAGGTATTTCAAAAGGCGATTCAATAACAATATGTCCTAGCGGTTCAATTAAATGATTACCATTGCTATTAACATATAGATAACCATTGATATAATCATAACTTAGACTAGTACACATTCCTGGCAATGCTTTATAAAATTGAGCATTTGCTTCTTTAATAAACGGAATAGCCATATTATCATAACCAACAGTACGAACACTAACAAAAGGAAGATTATTATCAAGACGAACTGGTCTAGGTATTCTAGTCTTGCTTCTTTTAACTTTATACTTCGTACTTACAAGACTTTGAAATATATCTCCGTCAGGAACATTAATAAGACTTATCCTATATCTCTGCATTAATATCTTATCGACATTAGCATGACGCTCATAAGTCTGTCTTATCTGTTCATTGAATGTATGAATAACCGCACTACGAATAGTTTGTCTCGTAGTAAAGTTATTAGGCTGATGAATAGCATGAGCTATTTCAGATACAATTTGATTTAATGAAGCCATATTACTTTTTGTTTTTGAATTAGTATTATAACAAATATAGTTATTATATTGGTATTAACAAGACTTTTATTAATAATTTTGATTCAACACTATTATCTAGCTTACTATCTAGCTTACAAGCGTTCGCATTGTAAACATTTTTATACACGTGACGCATTTTAAGACCCGTGGTGGCACGCAATACTGTCGGATAATAGTAAGTTAAGGAAAGGTACTAAAGTCCTATGGTGAGCTTCTATGAAAGCGTAGGAAGGTGGGACATACTTTTTATTCCCCCATAAAGGAGCGTGTATACTGAAAGAGCCGACTATCTCTAGTCGACTCTCACTTGTTAATCTTACTAATAGTACTTACTTTGGATATTGATTAGGTTCATTATCTTCAAGTTCTATAAACTTTCGATAGTCTATATTGAAGAACGCCAATATTGGCTTCATAATCCAGCTCCAAAATACGAAGCTAAGAATAATAGAATTAAGTACTACCTTAACATCACCTAACTTTAATGAGAAGTATATTATTCCCATTAATACAGCACATACAAGAGTTATCACTCTTTTATTCCAAGTACTTACTACTTTATCTTCATTAAGTTTGTCAACTAGTTTAATTACTAGATATGCTAATACATTAACACAGATAACAAATGCAAAATCGAAACTAGTAGCAGTAGTACGTAGAATTTCATTAAGTATATTCCCGAAGTCCATATTACAATAAGAATAATAGAGTACCTAGGATAACACTTAATAGCACACCTGCTATCTTTACATAAGATACAACTTTCACAGGAAGAATAGTAGTAATCTCTTTCCATGCGAACACTATAATAGTAATAGCTATTATAGTTACAAACAACACTTTAACAAACATTCCCATAAGCATTAAGTTTTATATTACAGATGCAAATATAGGATTTTATTTTAAAAAGAAAAGAGAGACTACTATTATTTAGTAATCTCTCTTTAGGAATATAACAGAACTTGTATTACTTTAATTCATTAAAGTATTTCCAGAGTTTATCTTCTCCGAAGTCTACATCATCGAACCAAAAGCTGATAGCACTCTCGAATATCATACTGTCGATAACTTGACGATCTTGGAAACGTTGATTCTGCTGAGTTAAAGCCCACTGATAAAGACCACCTTGCAAAGCAAGAGTATCTTCACAAGATTTAGCCCATGCTTGGAAAGCACTAGGAGCAGCAGTTCCTGCACCAATTCCTGCACCGACAACATTGATATTGGTAGAACAATCTCCTAGCATACCGCCACCACCAGCTGCGCCTAACAAACCAGTTGAACGGCGATTGTTTCCAAACAATGCCCAAGCACCAAGAGCAGTACCAATAATACCAAGAGTTAAACCGGCATTTGCTTTACCGTTAACATCACGACGACCGTAACCGTCCATTCCTGCTCCGTTATAACCTTCGGGAACAACTTTTACTTTTTCAATTACTTGCATAACAATAAGGTTTAAGTTTTAAAATTAAGGGAATCTGTAATAGCTATTACACCATTAAAACAAACAGAGTTATAAATAATTCGAGCATTATCGCTAATTAACAATCTGATTAAATCTTAGTAAAAATATAGTTGAGTAGTGAACAAAATAAAAGGCTAAGTTGTTTTAACCTAGCCTTTTAAGTGCATACTATTAGAGTTATCGTTTTATTCGATTAGCTCATAGTTTTCAATAGAATCAACTGGTGTAGCTCCTTCTCTTACGGGGGAGGATTCAGTAATACACCGATAAAGATTACCTTCGTAATTAACAATAGTATTTACTTTAATAATCTTATCAAAGAAAGATTCCCAAGCAGGATAAAGTTCTTTAAGTTGAAGAGCTTTAGCATTATCGAAATTATATTCGTTAATATGAAGTTTAGCATAACTAATTCCTGCTGCAATAGTAAGAAAAGAATTAAAGTTAGTATCAACCGGAACTTCTTGTCCTTCTTCTTCCCAACTCCATTCTTCACCATTAAGAACTTCAGTTAGTTCTTGACTATCCCAATAGTACTTAGTTAGATTCTCTTCGTCTGCTTGAGTAAGAACAGGAGCAATTTGTTCATAACCAATTAGAACTTTAGAACCATCTTTACTTTTTCTCTGATGTGCGAGAATAGGTAATCCGTGACCTATTAACCACGTAACTGTAACAATTACATAAACCATAATTTAATTAATTTAATTTGTTTCACAATAAATATATTACTCGTTAGAAGTTTGATCAAATATAGAATCGTTAAGATCAATAATACCACTGTTATTAATAAGATTACGAAGCATATTAATATGATAAGTATTATTAATTGATTTACTCCATAACATTAGTTTATAGAACACCATCTTGCGATAATTAGTTCCAAATTTTGCAATAGTTATACTTTCATCATCTGTATTACTTCCTCTCCTAACAGCTATACCATTAACAGAAGTAGTATTTGCCCAAATAATTTTATTAGCTACTTGACTTCTAAGTATAACATTAACAGCTCCGAATGAATGAAAAGCAAACTCATTTATAACTCCTCCTTCATTATTTATTACGTAATCAGCAGTAAATGCACCAGCTAATTCTTTAACAATTCCTTTATGCATTGTAACAGAATTCGGAATATTATTACTTAATATTTGTCTCATTAGAATATAAGTATAATCAGTAAATGCAGGAATATTTGCACATTCTATATAATTAGTAATGCCATCAAGACAAAGACCATAATAATCTGGAAGTATTTCTAATGTTATATCACAATCGAAATTAGATACTCCTTCTTGAGCAGAAGATATTGTAAAACCTACCCATATATTACTTTGCAAGGATTCTGTTGGAATAAATGATTTAGGCAATTCATGAACACCATTACCTACACTTAAAGAACTTCCACCAGTAGCATTTTCAGTTTTTAAATATAAATACAGTAGTTTACTATCTCCTTCAAGTCCACTAATTTTAATTTTAAAAGAAGGTATTTCTTTTTTGTTAAGTATTTGTCCTTCTCTTTTTACATAACTAAATAAGAATCCATTATTTGCATGTTCAATATGAGTTATATGTAATTTATTACCATTTATATTGCCAGTAAAATTATATGTTGCATAAGTTTCCCAAGTTTTATTAGCACCAAACACAACAGGATAACCATTATAACCTGACATACCTTCGTAAGCAACATTCTTATTTTCTAAAGAATAAGCATCTTCATCAGAAGTAGACGCAACAGGTTTAGCAGTACCTAGATTCTTAATAGTGTTTCGAGTCGCAGTATCACTATTTGATTTACCAGTAACATCCCAATAATATTCGGGCTTCGGAAGATAACCTGTTGGAAGACCACACCATTTATTAAGTATAGCACGATCAGCAGCATTAGGAACTTCTGGAAGAAGAATAGTTCTATACATGGCAAACTGAGCATAGTTCTGATTAGTATTAGCTCTACCGAATAGAGGAGCTTTTGTATTACTATCTTCAACAACACTAGATACTAATGTAGCAACGTGTTCTACATTTTCAAGTTCAGAAGATCTAACATAATTATTTAATACATTATTAATATAAGTATTTCCTTCTAATCTACTACCATAAGCAATGTCTGTTAATTGAGTTGCAAGTAAAGCAAACTTCTTATTATTCTCTTCAAGAGTATTCTTTCGTTGATCGTAAATACAAATACTTTCTTGATTGAACTTATAATTAATCTTAGTAACTAAGCATTTGCCACCATGATCGAGATTAAGAACAGAAGCAGCATTAGTAATTCCATTAAAATAAAGGCTATCTTTATAATCTGGAAGAATTTCAATAATAAGTCCTTTTACGCTTTCATTATTATTCAGTATAACTTGAAAACCAATATAAACATTTAAAATAGTAGAATCTGATTGAAGAGGAATACTAGCTGGAAGTTCATGTTTACCATTTTTTGTTATAATAATATTACTATAAGTTGAAGGATTATCAATAGAAAAATAACGATATCTAATACTTTCTCCATCTTGTAAACCCTTTACATTAATTTTAAAACTAGGAATTGAAATAGGTTTAATAGTTCCTCCTGATTCTCTAATTATTGTATATAATAAAGGAGTACTATCAAGAGCTTTGTAAATAGTAATACCAGTTGAACTAAGACTATATTTCCAATTATCATTTTCGGGTCTTATATTCTCCCAAGTTTTATTCTTTCCGAATACAACAGGATATCCATCTTTACCACTCATTCCTTCATAAGAGAAATTATAAAGTTTAAGATGTCTATTTTGACCACTTATATCAGGAAGATAACCAAGAGTTTTAATAGCATTATTAGTAAAGATTGCTGGATCGTAAACGAACAAAGGTTCAGCAGCAGATAACAACCATTTCTTTTTACAACTAAAAGATAACGGTTTAGTTACTACGATATCTTTATTAATAATTTCATTATAAGAATAAGTTTTAGGATCATTTCCTATCTGATAACCGTGAATACTCCATAAATCTTGATTATAATAAATAACAGATTTAACTTTAATAATATCGCCAACTTTAACATAATTTCCGTAAGTTAATTCTTTACCACTTTCTTTATCTTGTAATACAAAGATTATAGGATAAGGTTGAACAATATCATCATACTTAACATATTCTTGAATAGTAATATCTATCTTAGGATATGAATTATGAATATTAAATCTATAACGATAGTATCCATCATTATAACTATATAACGGAACTTCTTTACCATCAATAGTTACTTTGATTACTTCGTCTATATCATTAAGCATGATATTCAATTGGATTTGTTGTTCTTTAGCAACATAGTCACCAACGGCAAGAGGTTTACCAGTAACAACTTCAAAATATTGAATTGACTTAGTACTACTATTAGCAGTAACAACAGGTCTAAATGGAAAACTATTATCGGGATAAAGACTACCTAACTTATACTTCTTGAGTTGACGTTCGAGAATGAAGTTTGACATAGTATAAGGAAATAACATAAGATTCCATAAAGCAAGGTATGAGAATCTAGTATCGTTATCCCGAACAGTTCCAAACCATAGAGTATTAGTATCAAGACCACTTCCAACCGATAGAGTTTGGCGATTAATACCATATGTATATTTAGTTTGTATAGCAAATGATTTCTCATTGATTTTATCATTAAGTAATGAACTATTGCCAGCACCGAAATTATAACCAGCAGTTTTATTAGGATTAAGTAGAAATGATTGTTCTGCTATAAAAGCTCCATCTTGACCAACCTTAGATTTAGATACTAAACTTCCTACTCCAATACCATTATCAACACTAGCAGTATATAACCATTTACGTAAAGCACAAATAGTATAATCTTTCCAAATAGGAACATCAATAACTTTACCAAAGTTATCTATACCATTAAGAACAATAGCATCAGTAATATCATCAATAGCAAGCAATGTAACTTTTACATTAACGGTTTCATTATACTTGCTTATACACCAACCACTATAAGCAGCTTCTTCAGTTTGAGGAGCAGCAGGAATATCATAAATACCATCTTCAAATATATCTATATAAGTAATTACAGCAGCAGTAGTATTTATTCTCCATTTAAGATTTCCTTCTTTAATAGTAGAAGTTCCTTCAATCTTTACTTTATAAGCAGGTAGAACTTTAGTTTTAGTATTAACTTCTAATAAATTACCAGTACTAGTATTAGAAGTAATAACAAAACTATCTCTATTTATTTCAACAGTACCTCTAGCGGGAAGATATGTATAATCTTTAAAACTAATAGGATAATTACCAATGCCGGATTGTTTATCCCATAGCATATTATACATTTTAATATTATAACCATTAATATAATCAATAAGTTCATCATTAAACTCTGCATGATTAATATTAGTAATACCTTGTTTACGAATGTCATAAAGCATACTAGGTTTAATGATTTCGCCCGGTCTATCAAGATTATAATAAGCAATAACTTGATTAATTTCATCTGTGGTTAGGACTTTGTTGGCGATGAAGCCACCTGCGTAGGCGATTTGAGATAAAACATTGGGGGACATTACATAAAAACGGTCTCCTATAGTTCCGTTGACTCCATAAACATTGTAATCTTTTTTATCACCTAATACATTATTGATTATTGCATTGCCTTTAGAAGAACTACTATATCCATATATTCCGGTTTTTCCAACAGAAGATTCACCGGAATAATTAGCAAAATAATTAGTTCTACCCGGAAATACTAGACTATTAGTAACAGCACTGTCTCTACCGGCAGGAATGCTTATCTGATGAATAATACTCACCACCGTAATCTCATTGCTACCCTCCAACATCTCAGATATGGGCTTGACGGACTCGATTATATCGTCTACTCCGTCTGTACATAGCCAGCCTTCAAAGTCAGGAATTTGTTTAATAGTAACCGTATCACAGAAACTATCATGAAATCCACTACCAGTACTTCCTTCTGCTGAATTAGAAGCATAATTAACAGGAAGAACATTCTTACCTTTAACTAGTATAATTTGATTTCTTTTACCAGTAGTATCCCAATAATAATAATAAGGAGCGGCATCTTCTTTACTAGATTTAAAATCAACATCTACTGTAAAAGAAGCAATATTTACTTTAAGAGAAGTAGGAATCTTTAGAAAGAATACTCCGGCTTTATAATCGCCTCTATTAAAAGTAACAATTTGATTACCAGTAATAGCAGCCATTTCTAATGTCCAATTCTTATTAAAATCAGTTTTATATTCTCCGTATCCACTAGCTTCTGAAAAACTAAAGTTGAATAACTTAAAGTCATTACCTTTACCAGTTAAATCTTTAAGCGTATCTCTATCACTATCGGTATTCTTCTTACCATAAGTAGAAATAACACTTACTAAACTCGATTGAATATTGGGTGGAAGAAAAGGTCTTCCACCATCAACTCTAGGCTTGAAACCAATTGCATTAGCAATTCCAAGCCCACTAATATTAATACCCATATTGCAAACCTTCAACAGCAGTTACTACTTCTTTAACTAATTCAACATTCCAACCCGGAAATACAATAGTTTCAATAGGATCTTCCATACCATAAAGAATAACACTAACTGTAATATTCTCTTCAGTAACGTTCTTTAGCAAGAATGGTTCTTTACCACCACGACCATCGGGAATACTAAAGTTAGCACCTGTAATATTACCCATTATAGAAATTTGTAGACTGTTCGCAGCATTAGCACGATTATAAATACAATTACCTTCCATATCAATATTATTTAAAGAGTTAATAATAAGTACTTCCACCCGTTCATTCCTTTACGGGGGAAGCACACAAATATACTAATTTATTTTTAATGTCATAACTATTATTAATTAAGTCATACCATTATTCCAAGTAGCAGGAATACTTGCTCCATTAGTTAGATTAGCTTTAACCATTCGATAAAATACATTAGCTCTATTATTAGACGATAGAGCATTAAGCCAAGTCCAAAACTCTGGAACACTACCAACAGTAGCAGTAGCAGCATAGAATACTCCCGAACAATTAGTAATGTTCTTATGCTTATTAGCAGTAAATAGATTAGAACTAATCTTCTTAGGACTTCGACCGCTCCATCCTTCACTATTAGTTGCAGAAGCAAAACAATAACTAATATCTCGAAGATTTGTATTACGAGAGAAAGTATTCTCATGAACTTGTGTTTCAGCAGTAGTTCCTAAGAACTGACATTCTAACCAAGCATGATCTATATTCTGTAAATTCAAATTATTAATAAATGTAGATTGATCAATAACTACTTTACTAGGAATAATAGTAAATACAAATGCATAACTCATTGTAACTAACTTAGGAATATTAGCAAAGAACTCAGTAGAATAAGCAAGACCTTCTTCATTAGTCGTAGTATTGTTCCACTTATAAGGAGCTAATAACGGCATCATATAGAACATATAAGATATGTTTTGTACATTAGATATAGGCTTGAACAAGTAAGGACAAGGACGACCACGAAGACCGTAATTCATATAATCATAAGAAGGATCTCCATTACTTCTTCCACTATAATAGAATACTCCTACGACATTAACTCCCGTAGTATTACTACAACTAGCGAATAAATCTGGCGGACAGAAGTAATTCATAATTTTACGATTAGTTGCTTCTGACGCAGGAGCACTAATCGCATCAGCAGGATCATTAAACTCCTGTGGAATATCTGGACTAACAGAAATAGTACCAGCAGTAACAGCAGCATATAACTCTGAATTACTAATCATATCGTATAATCCTGTAAGACCATCATAAGCATAGACATTCCAAATAAGTTCATACTTATTATAATTAGGATTATCTATAATACGACGAATATCTCTACTAGGATTAGGAATAGTTTGCTCTTCATCAATGAATTCATTAGGATTATAATTAGGATTCACTATATACTTAACAGGATTATATTGTTCATTAGGTATAAGTAAATCACCATAATCATTAGACTTTAAACTACCATAATTCATAGTATAAGGAGCAGAATCAGTAGCTTGAAAGTATTGTAAACAGTAAGCCATGTTAGTAATACTCTTTCTACGAGTAGTTCTCACTATACTATAAGAACGTTCTTTAGGCATAGCAGTTGGAAGTTCTTCATCGGGAATCCAATTTCCATCAGAATCAATACCAAAATTAGGAGTTATATTATCAGTAGCAGCATCCGCTTCTTTCCATCCTTTAATAGTAGAACTAACAAGTTGTTCTTGATAGAATAACTTATAAGGTATCATTCCTGTCTTAGCAAACTTAACGTTAGTTTCTGCAAAACAGTAAGCAGCGTTAACTATCTTACAGTTCTTGAAACCTTCCCCCGTAAGGGAATACTTCACATTCTCCATGTTATAAAACTCATATGATATATTAGTAAGATTAACACAATCTTTAAATATATCTTTAGGTAGTTCTATAACAGTTCCAGTAGGACATTTTATATTACTAAAGAATCCCGGAGCTTCAACTAATGCGCTACAACCGCTAAATACTTCGTAAGGAAATACTTCCGTATCTTCTTTAAGGAATGTTTTAGTAAATCCTGTAAAACAAGGATTAGTAGTTGCATTCGTAGCAGATGTACCAGTAATATATTTAAGTCTAGTTTTTATTCTACGGAACATAGAATTATGAATCGGGAATTCAATAGTACTATTGCTAGCAGCATTAAATGCTCCTTGAATAGCATAAAATACACTAGAGAATTTATCTGTTTTACCTTCAATTTGTCCTCCAAATACATTTAATAATGAACCAGTAGAATAATTAAGATTATTAAAACTATTAGTTATATATCGTAATTTAGTATTATTGTAGAACAATGGACAATACTTAGTTTTCTTCTCATCGTCATTCTCAACTAGATCAAAATTAATATTAGAACCGTTAAACATTCCATTAATATAATCTAAGTTAGGAATATTAATAAGAAGTCTACTAGCTTTAGCAGCACTAAAGTCAGAAGTAGTTGGTTCGGTTGTCCACTCTCTACTTGCATCAGTAATGAAACAAAGTACACCACTAAATACTAAATAGAAATGAGTTATCTTCCATTCTACATTACCAACAGGTCTAGCAAATATGAAATCATCCGTATATTTATTACCATTAAAATAGAATGCTTGTGACATTGATACAAGATTAACAAGCGGAGATAACAATCCATTTCTATTAGTTATTTCTCCATTGTTATTTCTAGTACAAGTATAAAAAATACAAGTTCCACCAGAGATACCGTAGAATATGGAATCCATATTAGTTACTTTACCACAGTTAATAAACATGTTACGATTGAAACTATCTACAATACTAAGTTGTATTTTAGCACCATAGAAGCAATTCGTCAACAGAGTAACATTATTACATTTATAAAGAATATAATAAGCATCGAAGAGTTTGCAATTAGTTCCTTTGAACATGTTAGACATATTGGTAGTACCAATAGTTATGTTAGTACCAAGATTGGTATTAGCTTCCCATTCAGTTTTACCTTCTGTTGTATTAGTTTTAGAACCATAGTATTGATTAGCATACATTGGTGTTTTACCGTTAACTAAAGCGGGTGGTTCATGAATATAGAAATTATTACATTCACTAAATGTATTAGTACCTGTAAGTTTAATATGTCCAAATACTCGTTTAAGAGAATTACAACCAACAAAGAAACTAGTACCAATACTAACAGGAGCATCCGGATTATTATCGAACTTAAAGTAATGAACTCCTGCTGCGCTAGTAACAGTAAACGTACTAAGTCTTAAATTAGTAACGTCAAAGATAGGATTGTTATTATACTTAGGAATTGCTTTATTACCATATTGAATAGAACTAATATTTGTATTGTTCATAATCAATTTAGTAAGTTTAGGCAATTCAGCAGCAGCTTGAATAGGTTTAGTAGTATTAGTACCGCTAATATTAAGTTCTTCAATATTAGGAGCACCAACAATATAAATATCTAATCCACTATTAGTACATTTACTAATATTAATAGTCTTAACTTTGTTACAGTTAGATACGTTAAACGTAGTAAGATTTACGTTATTGGTACAAGTAATTACAACAAGATTAGGACAGTTAGTAATATTAATAGTATGTAAATCTCCGAGATTACTAAGATTTAGTTCAGTAATCTTTTCACAAGAATCAATAGTAACAGATTTCAATCTTTTACATTCACTAAAATCTATACTATCTAAGAATGGCTGATTAACTAAGTTAATAATCTCAATAGAACTATTAGTAATATTAAGAGATGCAAGAGAAGCATTAGGCAGAGACATAGAAGTTACTATTGAATTAGATATATCTAAGTCTTTCAACTTAGTATACTTTTCAATATTAACTGTAAATGTACTTACTTCAGAACTTCCACTCCAAAACTTAGTATTAGATAGATTAATATGTCTAACATCTGAAAAGTCTTCGTCATTAACAAACACTGTTTCAAATGGAACAGGAGCATTACTAAGAGTATCAGCATCAGATAAATCCAATTGAGAGAAACTAGGAAGTTTCATAGTAGACATGAAACGTTGGAATCTCATTTCTTTTAGACCTTTGATGTCATTGATTTGCGGAGTATTGTTAATAGTAATCTGAGTATTAAAAGAACTAATAGGTGCTAACTTAATTAAAGTAGGAACTCCTTCTTGTAAAAAATATCTAGTGTCAGTAGTATTACCAATGTTGATAACAAATATCATTGGAACATTAGAAGTAATAGTAAGACGAGGATTTGTAGCTTCTGCACCACCAGCAGAGAAAGCGCCTTTAGTATTATACGGTTGAAGATTAGATACATTATTGTATCTAAATACTCCATCGAAGAACCACCAACGTTTCTTTAACCAATCTCGAACATATTCAACACGAGTACCATGTAAGAATTCAATATTAGCATAAGATGCAGAACCTCCTGCTTCACTAACATAAGCAGTAAGATATTTAACATTATAGTCGTAATTAAATAGAAGTTCTCCGCATGACTTAGTTTGTGCAGAGAAATATTCATCTATATAATGATTAACGTCTTTACTAATATTAGCATTGTTTCTCCATAAGTCCCAAAGTTCTTCAAGAGAAGAATCAAAGATTCCAGTATTAATAAAAATACTATCGCGAAGAACATCCCACATACGAGAACTATAAGTATCGTAACCACCATCGGGAGAATTACGAGTAGTAACTAATGAATTAACATCTGTGTTAGGATTATTAGAGAAGGTATCAAGGTATGCTGTTTTAGCAACAGATTCAAGAGCAGTATTATCAAGACCATTAGCAGTATCCATATCGTAGAACCTAATATACCATTTCTTAGTTCCTCCAATATCATAACATACGATAGTCATATTTTTACCAAGAGAATCGACAAGACCAAACTTAACACATACTAAGAAATAAGAATAAGCATTCTTAATTGAGAACTTAGTATCTAGTTCAGCAGCAAGAGTAGACCAACTTGATTGAGCAGGATATTCACCTTCTGTTTCAACATATCCTCCAGACTGTTCATTCCAAGTATATTTCTTAACTGTGGAAGAAGTCATTTGAGCAAATAGAGTAAATAGTTCTTGAAGAGCTGTCCAAACAGCATCGTCAGTAACAGCAGCAGTTGGGTCTAGCCAATTACCACCATTATATTTAAACTCCCCTACATGCTTAATAATAGATATATCATCTTGCATAAACAAAGCTAACGGTAATGTTTTGTTTCCATCAACAATAACATTAGCGTTCTCACCTATTTCATAAGAGTAAACTTTCTGTTGATCGATATTACCAAACTTTTCATTCTGACCATAAGCATGATAAGAAGTAACAAAAGCAGGAAGAGCATTATCTACATATTCACCAGTACTATTCTTTATCTTAGTAGTAAAGTCTTTTAAGAATCGGAAGCCCATATTGTAATAAGCACCACGACCTAAATTGAAACTATAAATACCAAGACAAGTTTGAGTTTCTTCTCCATCAAATTGAATAAGAAGAATACATGGAAAACCTTCAAGAGTTTGTTTAATAGTTACTTTCTCATGAACTTTAGTTTTATCTCTAGTATCAGTTGGACGACGAGCTTCGAGTTCTTCCATTGGAGGAGTTTTCTCAAATAGAATATCTGCATTATCATTAATCCATTTACCAATAGAAGCATTATTAGCATGAGCACTATCGACAACATCAGCTTTAAGAGTAAACTGTCGTTCGGGAAACCAAGTCTCTTTAGGTTGGAATAGTTCGTAATCAAGATTACTACCATCATCTGCTTTTAACATCTTATCAAAACGAATCTCAAGATTCTTAATAAGGTTGTTCATAGTAGATGTTCCTTGCTTAGAAACAGCAACATCAGTAGTACTTTCAGCACTAGATTTTCCAGAAGTAGGACTAAAGTAACTCATAGTACAACCTGTGTACCAGTTGTTATTCTGACCTCCGATCTCTTCAAATACTGCACGAGTAAAACCTGTATTAGCACAATTGATTAGCATTATATCAACAGGAAGAGTACGAGTAGTATCAGAAATAAGACTATTGAAGTTAACAGTAGCATAAGTCTGATTAATATCATCCCATAAAGTAGAATGCGCAGAGTTATCAGAAGTAGAGAAAAAGTTACGTAACTTAGCAGAGTTATAAGCTACGAAATCAATACTACCATCTTCTAGAAGTTTAGCTCTAGCATTAGCGTTCATATAATTAATAACAATCTCTTTGTCATTAAGCGGAGAACGGAATAACTTAATATCGTAGAAGTTAACATCAGAATAATTCTGAATACGACCTGCATTACTAATATCACAACCAAGATAAATCTTAGAAGAGCTCTTCCAAGTAAAGTCAGTCTTTATCTCACGTGCAGCATTAAGAGTACCGTTAACAAAAATACCGACAACTCGTTTATCGGGATTCTTATTAACTATAAAATCAACAGTATTAATAACATTCTGTTGTATCTTACAACTAATAGTTTCTTTAATATTACCATCTGTATAAGACCAAATAATATCTTCAAGACCTACTTTAATACCTTCGGAGAATTGTTCGTCAGTATTGTAATCCCCTATAAAGAAGATTGTTCTATTTGAGAACGGATGAATATCTGACTTGAATGTACATGATAATCCAAATCCTTGTCTCGACCAGTTATTAAGAGTTGTTATATCATCTTTAAATGGTTGAACATCTATAATACCATATGCTTCACCTGAGATACGTAACATAGATTGTCCATCTTGAGTTAAGAATCCAGATAAAGCACCATTAGTATTATAAACTTCAAGATTAGTAACTGCACCAACTGGTTCTAGAGAACCCGGAGGAGTAAACTTAGGAACACTAGATGTCCACTGTCTAGCAGTAGGAGTTTGAGGAAATGATTCTTGACGAATATGCCAAGCTGCATACATAGAATCATTAGGATTCTGATCGGGAATTAAAGACTGAGAACTAGCAACGACTTGACAAATAAGTTCAACATCAGTAATAGGGTCTCCTTTTTCAGACCAACAACGAAGAGTTATATTCCAATCACCAAGAATATCTCCTTCTGTTGGAATAGCCCAAGAGAATACCTGTTGTTTACCACGTTGAACATATTGATTATCGTTATAATTTCCAGTATCGAAATAACCAATATCACGAACAGTACCATTGTGTTCAAGACGAACAGCGTAATAAATAAGTGAAACACCTGCAAGATAAGGAGTAAATGCAAAAGATATATTACCACCTTGAGAGAACTTAGTTTTCTCAACTCCTTCATCTACTTCTGCTTTACTAGTAATACCTTCTACAAGAACAACAAGATTAATACCATCTTCCACAACTACACGATTAGTTACAACATCGGATTGAACAGTAGAACCTGACATATCAGTAAATGCTTGTGCTTGAATAGTATAAGAACTACCTGCAATAATATTACCTAGTTCCCATAGATTAACATTTATCTGACGAGGAGTAGTACTAGTAGTAACACCGAGATCAATACTCTTAGAGAAACCATTAGTTATATTAGTAACAACAAGACTTGCAGCACTACCAATAATCTTACTAGTAACAGTATAAACTATGAAGTAATCGATACCAAGCGTAGCAGTACTTCCTGCAACACTACTTGCTAACTTAATACTAGCTTCTACAATATTTAGTAGATAAGACTCAGCAGCAAATCCACCAGTATCGGCAGCCGGAATGACTAACCCAAGAGGACTGTTTTTACTATTAC
>OAUV01000135.1_pt1 | contig 98447 bp, 81 predicted proteins | sample 1516841 | NCBI WGS metagenome assembly OAUV01 (sample SAMEA2580044, study PRJEB22360) | human gut metagenome | biome: human gut; feature: human-associated habitat; material: faeces | place: Denmark | collected 2008/2010 | reverse complement strand
TTTTATATTTTATCAAAAGCTTTTGTCTTTGTCAAGAACTTTTTTATTTTTCTTTCACTGCCGAATCCGTTTGATTACTTCTCACTAGCAGTGTATTTATGCTATCACATTCAAACTTTTCTGTCAACCACTTTTTAAAATTTCTTATAAGTTTTTATCATCTTTACTTATAAATCTTTTCCTCGAACTTTTTCTCTCTCAGGGACTGTCCGCCTCCGCGCCTTCCTCTTATTCAAGTGTCTGTTCTGTAGTTTTCAGTGCCGTTCTCAGCGACGAATGTTATCTTATCATAGCCATTTCTAATTGTCAATGTTTTTTATATATTTCATGCAATTCAGAATATTCTGAAAAATTAGCATCTGCGTTCCCAAACACTAACAGCTATTGCAAGCTTGCTTGCAGTAAGCTGATAGGGTTGGGGAACATAGGGCGAATGCCCTTAACCGAAAGGACGTCAGTTCTTTCGGTTGTTACAGATGCGTAACATACATTTCAAAACACGACAGCTATTGCAAGCTTGCTTGCACTAAGCTGATAGGGTTGGGGAACATAGGGCAAAAACTAAATTGACATAATCAGCTTAATCTTCGAATCAGTTTCAGGATTCTGTTTGCACAAAGACGGATTTCTTTTTCTGTAAGTTTTCCTTCTTTATACGCATCACGAATGTTTTTATCATCATCCGGATTTCCCGGCATAATAATATCATTTCCTGCTGCCACACAAACCCACGGAATGCTTCCATCCTCCGGTACTGTTGTATTCCAGTCAGACATGATAACTCCGTCAAACCCCCACTCTTCACGTGCAATTCTTGTACAAAGGTCCTTGCTGTTTGCTGCATGCACACCATTGATCAGATTATAGGAAGACATGATCGCAGTTGGTGCACCCTCTTTCACTGCAATTTCAAAACCTCTGAGATAAATTTCTCTCAATGTTCTTTCTGATATGTGTGCATCAACACCCATTCTGTTATCTTCCTGATTATTGCATGCAAAATGCTTGATTGTAACACCACATCCCGGTCTGCTCTGAACTCCTCTGGTCACTGCTGCTGCCAGTGTGCCTGCAAGGAATGGATCTTCTGAATAATATTCAAAGTTTCTTCCACACAGCGGATTTCTGTGAATATTCAATCCTGGTGCAAGCCAGAGATTAATATGAAATTCTTCCATCTCTGCCGCAACCTTCCGTCCAAACTGTTCCATCAGTTTTTTGTTCCAGGACTGTGCAAGTGCTGTTCCTACCGGAAATGCAGTACAATACTGATAGTAACGTTCTGCGCCCTCATGGTCTTTTCTTCCAACAAGATAACCATTTTCAAGCGAACCAAGCACACCTGTTCCATAAACTGTATCTTTCTCACGGTCTACTTCATAAGTTTGCTGCAGGCGGATTCCGGCCGGTCCGTCTGCCATGATCAAAGATGGGATTCCGTATTGATCAAGCAGTGCTTCACTCGTCTCTCCTGCTGTTCCCGGCACTTTAATTCCAGATGCTCCAAGTGTACTTCTGATTTCAGACATATTTCCATACATAAGTGGAATTAAATCTTCTACAGGAATCTCCGTTTCTTCTGGAAGTCTGCATACTTTCTTTTCTTCTGTCTCTGGTTCAAATGATACGTTCGGAAGTTCCTCAAGCAGTGCTGTCCATTCTTCTGCGCGTCTGCATAATTCTTCTGCACAGTCTTTGATTTCAACAACTTCACTATGATCTTCCAGTTTCTTTGTTTTCTCCATCATTACATCAGCAGATACCTTTACCCCCGCTGAAAGTTTTGCCTCTGACAAGCTGTTTCCAATCCATATTCCATAAGCACCAGCCTGGATTCTCCACTCCTGCTGCTCTTCCAAAAAGCTTGCGAACGCCTTTGCAGGAAGAACAATATTCAGCATCTCTTTCTCTCCCGGTTTCAGTTCTTCTGTCTTTTCATATCCGACCAGACGACGGAATTCTTTTCTGCTTCCATCCTGAGGAAGAGAAGCATAAATCTGCACAACTTCTTTTCCGCTGTATGTTGTTCCTGTGTTTTCTACCTCAACAGTTACTGTCACACCTTTCGAATCAGTATTTATACCGCAAAGTCGAATGTCAAATTCTGTATAAGACAGACCATAACCAAATGAAAATAATGGTTCAATTCCAAAACTGTCAAAATAGCGGTATCCAACATAGATTCCTTCCGCATATTCTTCCGTCTCAAGATTTCCGTTCAAATAGCTGAACTCCTCTGCTGCCGGACAATCATCGTAGCGTTTTGTCCATGTTGTTGTCAGCTTTCCACTCGGTGTAAATTCTCCAAACAATATATCAGCAACTGCATTTCCACCTTCCTGTCCAAGCTGGGAAATATTCAGGATCGCACATATATTTTCTGTTCCAGCCAGCAGGTCTGTAAGTTCTACCGGTCCACCAGCATTAAGGATCAATACAGTTGGGATTTTCTGCTCATTCAGAAAATACAGATCTTTTTCTTCCTGGTCGCTCAGATAATAATCCCCTTTTCTTTTTCTTCTGTCCTTTCCTTCGCCGGAAATACGGCTTATAACATAAACCGCTGCTTCTGCAGCTTTGATATCTTCATTTGTCACCGCACGGCCATCCGGCATGGCAAATGGATTGGCAGCATAAGCATCAAACGGATTGTCTACATGTTTTGCAGCTTCTAAGATCTGCTCCTTCCACTCTGTTCTCGCCTGCTCATAGCGGTTGTGATAATCTTTCAGCCACTCCTCGCTTACAATACCCGCGTTTTTCTCTTTTATTCCAGCATATATAGATACACTTTCTCTGTTATTTACATCTCCGGAACCAGTACCACCTTTAATCGTCTTCTCTGCCCCAATCCCCAAAAGTGCAATCTTTGTATCTTTTTTTAATGGAAGCAGTCCTTCGTTTTTCAACAGAACAATTCCTTCTTCTGCTGCCTCACGTGCAAACACAGCATGATCTATTTCACGCTGGCAAACTTCTGTACTTCTTGTTCCACTATGTTTCAAATTCTTTTCCATTTACACATCTCCTTAATTCAAGTCGAACAACTGTAAGAAAAAAGCTGCCCACTAAATGACAGCTTTCCTCCAACAACTTAATTCTTATTATTCTTTTACTCCACCAAGAGTAACTCCTGCAATGATATATTTAGACAACAGCAGGTATACAATAATGATCGGCACGATTGCTACCGTGATCATCATGTAGATTTTACCCATATCAAAGTTCATATAGTCCGCTCCACGAAGTGTTGCGATCAGGATCGGGACTGTCATCTTATTCTTTGACTGAATGATCAAAGCCGGAACGAAGTAATTGTTCCAGGAACCTACGAAAGTAAAGATTGCCTGAACTGCAATTGCCGGCTTCATGATTGGAAGAACAATGTGGTTAAATGTCTTAAATTCTCCAGATCCATCTATTCTTGCCGCTTCTACAAGAGAAATCGGAAGGGAAGACTGCAGATAACTGTACATGAAATAAAATACAGCCGGTGATGCAATTGATGGAATGATCAATGGAAGCAGAGAATCATACATTCCCATGTTCGTAACCAATTTCAGGAATCCCATTGCTGTAACCTGTGTAGGCATAACAAGGATTGCCATAATAAATGTAAATGCTACTTTTTTCCCTTTAAAATCATAAGCATAAAGTCCATATGCTGTCAGAGCTGAAAAATAGGTACATAATGCTGCTGAACACCCTGATACGATCAAACTGTTCAAAATACCACGGAACATCGGGAAGCTTCCGTCATTCGCTACATTTTTTAGATTTGTAAAGAAATATTTTCCCGGCAGTGCTGAGAATCCCTTCTGTAGCTCTGCATGAGAACGTGTTGCATTTATAATCAATACATAGAAGAAAAACAGACACATAAAAGATAACAGAATCAATACGGTATGTGCCAGTATGCTACGTCCACGACTTGACTTTGTTTTTGATTTCATTATCTCTTTCTCCTTTCTGCTTTTGCTCTTTTCTTAGCTGCTTTCTTAGAACCATCCGGATCGTTATCATTTGTCATACGATATACAAAGAAACAGAGGATTGCACTTACGATAAACAGATATACAGAAAGTGCACCGGCCATTCCATAGTTTTTGCTCTTCAGATGACTGTTCAGGAACATGATCAAAGTCATGGATGTTCTGTTCGGGTTACCCTGTCCATTTGTCAGGATTTGAGGAACATCGAACATCTGAAGTCCGCCAATAATGGATGTGATCAATGTATATGCCAGAATTGGACGGATCAAAGGCAGTGTAATATAGAAGAATCTCTGGATGCTGTTACATCCATCCAGGTCAGATGCCTCGAAGATGTCCTGACTGATTCCCATGATTGCTGCCATCAACATAATAGTTGTATTTCCAAACCACATCAGGAAGTTCATAAATCCGATCAACGATCTTGTTCCAATTACAGATCCAAGGAAATCGACCGGTTTTTTCAGGATTCCGATTGACATCAGAATTGAGTTAATCGGTCCATTTGTTGAGAACATTGTAAAGAATAACAATGCAAATGCAGATGCCATAATCAGGTTTGGAAGATAAATGACAACTTTGAAAAACTGCTGCCCTCTAATCTTTAATCGGACATCAGTGAACCACGCTGCAAGTACCAGCGCGATCACAATCTGAGGTATAAATCCGATCACCCACAGAATTAAAGTATTCACTCCATATTTCAGCATATCTGAATGAAGAAGACTCACATAGTTTGCCATTCCTATAAAATTCGGTCCAACCTCTTTAATTCCTGATCGGTAATATTCAAAGAAACTATACCTTACTGTATCGATCAACGGTATCAATGAGAAAATAATGTATGCTACGAAAAAAGGAAGAATAAATATATATCCCCATTTTCCATAATCAATACTTTTTTTCTTTTTCTTCATAATGGTTCTTCCTTTCCACAATATCTTCTAACAGAACAGAGGCTCTGCTGTCACAGAGCTCCCTGCGTTAGTAGCTGTTCATTCCAGACATTATTCCGGCCAAACAACCTCTGTAATGTCAGGATAACGTTCTTTAATTGCTGTTTCAAAGTTTGATTTTGCTTTCTCAAAGTCAACTTTGCCCTGGAAGTAATCGCTGAATGAGTTCTGGATCAACTCCACACATCCCTGATCGTAAGCGGAAAGTGGTGCGATCTTGATGTTTTCAGCAACTGGTGCAAAGTACTGGAATGGGTTCTGTCCGCCAAGGAATTCTGAACCATATGTAGCATCATCGTTTGCTGCTTCCTGCATACCGGATTTTGTATTTGTAAAGTCTGAGTAATTCTGGGAGATCTTTAACAGATTATCTTTTTTTGCTGTCATAGCAAGGATAATGTCTTTTGCATGTTCCGGATTATCTGTACCTGTTGCAACATGGATGTAAGATCCTCCCCAGTTGTATTCCTGCGGTGGGTTTGTTACTGCCCATACACCATCTTCTCCATCCCAGTTCGGTTTCAGTGTGAAATCAATACCCCATGCCGGGAAGAGGAATGCAAATACTTTGGACTGACTTCCCATTGCTTTGTTCCAGTCATCATTCCACTGACCTTTTACTGTCGGGTTTAAGTAACCTGCATCCAGCCATTCTTTTGAATCATTAATCCACTGCATGATCATTGGATCAACTGTAACCTTTGTGTCTCCATCTTTTACCCATGAATTAGAAATGTTGTTTCCATAGAGACGGAATGTATCAGCATAAGAAGCAAATGCATAATATCCTTTCTGCTTCAATTCTTCTGCTGTCTGTTTCATAGCAGCCCAGTCTTTTACTTTTTCACCTACAGCAGTCGGATCGTCTGTTCCGAATACCTCTTTTGCAATATCACGACGGTAAACCATTGTTCCCGGGCAGCACTGCCATGTAGATCCTCTCTGAACCCCGTCTGCATCAGATGCTGTTGTTTTTGTGAAGTCGTACTGATCTGCAAGATCTTTATCCGGATCAATTCCAAGGTCCTTCAGTGGTACTGCAGTGTCTGCTTCAGCATCTGTATATTTGTATACATAGTCTGTCTCTGACAGGAAGATATCTACTTTATCATCTGTATCAACATCTGCCTGTTTCATAAGTGCCTCATCAAGTTTCTGCTGATAAACACCATCCTGGTTTGGATTGATGATCCAGTGGATCTCTGTTCCATCTTTCAATGTTGTAACAGTTCCATCTTTGGATGTTGACTCAACTTCAGGATATACAGCTTCCAGTCTCTCACGGAACTCATCATTCCAGGAATAAATGTTAATTACCTTTCCTTCTTCTGTACTAGCCTCTCCGCCATTTCCGCCTTTGCTTCCACATCCGGCAAGTGATCCAACAGCAACTACTGTTGCCATAAGAATCGCAACAACTCTCTTTTTCATTTATAAATCCTCCTTTATCTAAGCACTCTGCTATGCTTTTCTTGTTGTTGAACTAAATATACCATCTTTTTTCCTCCGATTATATTATTTATCTTAACAAAATATCAAATTCATGTCATAATATAAAAAAGGAGGTTTTTTATGACTTTATCTAATGAATGGTACAATACAGAACTCGAAAACAGCGAATTAGAAACTCTTCACAGATCACCAACTGTAGAATATTCTTTCTATAATGCTGTACGCTCCGGCGACATGGAAGCAGTCATTAAAAACTGTTCCGAAGATGAATTTATTCGCCTGGAAGGAACGGGTGTTCTATCCCGTAATGCGCTTACTAATATAAAATATCATTTTGTTGTCACCACTGCAATGTTGACCCGTTATTGTATCGACGGTGGGCTCGAACCAGAGCAGGCTTACAGGCTCAGTGACTTCTATATTCTGAAGATGGATTCCTGCAAAACGATCCGTCAGGTTGCAGATCTTCACCATGAGATGGCAAAGGATTTTACAGGTAAGATGATTCTTCAGAAAAAGAGTTCCATTTTATCAAAACCCGTTATGCAATGTGTTGATTATATTTACAGTCACATCAAAGAAAGAATCACGATTCAGGTTCTTGCTGACCACACCGGACTTTCCACGAATTATCTTTCACGCATTTTCAAGCAGAATCTGGGAGTCTCTGTCAGCGATTATATTCGTGAACAGAAGATAGAAAAAGCAACTCATCTGCTGCGATACTCAAACAAATCAATTGTAGATATCGCAAATTATCTTGCATTTTCTTCACAGAGTCACTTCATCCAGACATTCGAGAACTTTACCGGGCTCACTCCAAAAAAGTACCGGGACAAATACTATAAAAGCATGTGGTAAAATCAGATTTCTTCACAGAAGAATTCGCAGATTTTCCCACAAAAAATACTGTCAGAAAGCAATTCTCTTTCTGACAGTATTTTTATCTTTTTTTAATCTGTCGATTATACTAATTCAATTTCAATCTTATGTGTCTCTTTCACTGAAAGCATCTGAATCTCTCTCTTTGAAAGTATTGTACACCTTTCAGCTGTTATTTCTAATGCTTTTCCATCGCAAGCTGCTTTCTGGATCTTCAACTGATCAAATTCTTTCTTTTCTTTATTATAGAATATAATCTCAAAGTTCCTTCCGGCAAATGTCATCTTAAGTACTGCTTTTCCATCCTGATTATACTGTTCCAGCATAAGTGCAGGTGCGATCTTCAAGTCACCGCAATCTCCTTTCACCCCAAACACTTCTGTGATCATGGTAAGCATATACCAGCTTGCAGCGCCTGTCAGATATGCATAGAGGCCTCTTCCCTGATTATCAAAATATTCCGGAAGTCCAGGATACATCTTACTGTTATCAAATTCCATTGCTGCATCTAAAAGTGCCTGAAGTACTTTATTTCCTTCTTTTGCAAATCCTCTCTGGTACAATGCATTTGAGTACATAACAGCCATGTGTGAGAACACTGCTCCATTCTCTTTCTCGCCATAAGCAAATCCAAACATTCTTCCAAGATCAAATTTTTCCTCATGGAAGTTCGTGTTCAAACGGTATCCGCCGGCTTTCTGATCATAAAGATACTTGTCTGCACTCCTGCAGATAGATTCCACCTGATCTTCTGTTGCCGTTCCACTCATAATGGCAAATACTTGTCCGGTCAGCATCATTCTCACGCTTTCATCCATAACGCCTTCTACTTTTCTGCCATGGTTATCATAATAGCCATTGAACCAGCCATCTTCTCCATCCTTCACCCATTCGTTGGCACGGATATTTTTCATCATCCAGTCTGCTTTTCCCTCAAGATTAGCGGCAAGTTGATCCAATCTTACAACAATTGTGTCTCCACTGATATTATGTTCACATTTCTTTGCGTATCCTGCAAGGAGTGCCTGCTTACGTGCTGCATCTTCATACAGTTCCACGCTTCCTGCAAGAAGATCTTCCATCTCATGTGCAATTTCAATCTTGCTACTTCCACTGATTTCTTCCAACTGACGGAGTGTTTTTGCAATATTTCTCAAATTTCCGGCATAAGCACAGGTAAATGCAACACTTTCACCCTTCTCCCATGCCATGTCCAGTGCATCATTCCAGTCGGCACCATGAAGACGCATTTCATTATGCTCTCCTACATCATAGAACGCACACAGATTCTGTAAAAGAATATGCTCCAAAACTGTTCCGAAATAAATGTGGTCTCTTTCTGTTTTCTGCTTCTGTCCATATTCGCTGTTCCAAAGCTTATCATGTGCAGTACCTCTCATAGACTGCAAATCTTTAAAATACGGAACCTTTTCAAACAGAACCTCCATATCTCCTGTCTGATCCAGATACAGACGAGTCGTTACAAATGGCCAGAATGCATGATCCATCCAGACACGTGTAATATTGTTTCTGTCTGCAATAAACTCACCCTGCTTATTTCCGATGATTGTCGCATTTGTTCCATCAATTCTTACTCCGCCATAATTATCCACGATCATCTGACGGACGTTTGAGGGATCCATAATCAGAAGTGCAAGGCAATCCTGCCAGAGATCTCTCCAGCCTCTTCCTCCTTTTCCATAATCGTGATATGGAAGGAAGGAACATCCATAAATTCTTCTTAAAATTGGCTGGAAACAAATCCATTTCAGATAATTGTCTGTAGCTTCATCACCGGTTTCAAACTCTACATTTACTTTTTCTGTCCAATACTTTTTCACTTTGGCAAGCTCGTTTTCCGCCTGCTCCTTCGTACCAAATGAAGTACAGATTTTTGAAATGGAAGCCTTTTCTCCCGTTGCTCCGGCAAGAACAACATACTCTATTGATTCATTTGCTTTTAATTTTCTGCGTTCAAACCTGAATGCCCCAACAGCCTCTTTCCCCTCCAGATGGCAGCCTGCGGTACATCCCGTTTTTTCTACACGTACTGCTTCCGGAATCAGGAAAGAACCTCCCTCTCCAATAAAGCTTTCAACAGTCGGATAAAACTCCTTCGGGGCATTTCCTTCTGCTGTAAAACCATATACAAAATAAGTCGTATCATTTTTCTGATGTCCACGCTCATCAAAGGATAATACCGGTGTAACTTCTACGCCACATTCTTTCGTGTCGATTCTGTGAAGAAGTGATGTGACATGTCTGTGGTCGCGAATATTATCTGCGCTTCTTCCATAAACCGGAATGGCAACGATCGGTGTTACTTCCTGTTCTTCTTCCGAAAGATTTGTAATCTTGATCAGCTGGATCTCTGTTGTGCCATCAATAGAAACAAAGGATGTGATTTCTGACCGAAGATCATATTTTTTTGAAGTTCTTGTCAACTTCTGCCACATCATTCCTGCTTCCAGAGTGCTTTCATCCTGTCTGTCTGTATATTTATCAAACTCCTGCTCCGCTGAAACTCCACATGCTGACCAGTAGCCTTTTCCTTCTACCCGACACCAGAAATTTCTGGTGCCACGGTTATTGTGAAGGTTTTCAATGCTGACAGGTTCGAGAAGGAAATGATTCTGGTCCGTTTTACTATCTCCCCCTAAAGTTGGTGTAATACTGGATTTCAGACCTTCTTCTCCTGCCAGTGGTAAGTAAAGTCCACTATAATTTTCCGGATTTGTAATCGTAAATGTTCCGTTTTTATCTGTAAAATTGATTTTTCTCATGTCCAGTCCCTCGTCATTTCATTTAAGAAAGGAATAATTCTACCTCTGTTGTCTTTGTTAACTTCTCCTGTGGAATATAATTATCTTTCATTTGTTCTCCATTTACGAAAAGTTTTTCACATCCTGACTCTGCATGCCCCGGATTTTTCACAATGATATGTAAATGTGAACCTCTGAAATCTTTTTCGATTTCAAATTCCTCCCACTCTTTCGGTACTGACGGAGCAATCTTCAGTCCATAGAAGTCTGGCCGCATTCCGAGAATTCCTTCTACACATCCCACCATAACAGTAGATGCTGTTCCTGTCAGCCAGTGTACATGAGAACGGCCGAAGTTCGGGCTGTGTTTTCCTTCTGTGAACTGTCCATAGCAGTATGGTTCAAGTCTTCTGATCTCTGCACGATTATTCTGTGCAGCCGGTGCATTTTCAATAAAATAGTTAAATGCTCTCTCTCCGTGTCCACGAAGCGCCTCTGCAAGAATGATCCATCCCTGAGACTGTGAGAAAATTCCTGCATTTTCCTTTGTTCCGGCATTGTAGATCACAGCCAGTGCACCTTCGAATGCATGTGCATGATACGGAGGATCCATCAGGATTGCACCATATTCTGTATTCAGTTTGTCATATACATTCTGAAGTGCAAGATCTGCCTGCGCTTCATTTGCAAGTCCACTGATCACAGACCAGCTCTGTGGGTTCAGCCACATATTTGCCTCCGGATCTGTGCGCTGTCCGATCACTTCACCATCCTCTGTGAAGCCACGGATAAAGCGGTCTTCGTTCCAACAGAGATCCTGGATCAGTTTTTCCAGCTTCTTCTGACTTTCCTCCAGATAATTCAGATATTCTGTGTCTTTCTTATACTCAGCAAATTCCTTCAAAATTGTCATTGCATAGTAGAACTGTAATGCAACGAAGGTGGACTCTCCATCTTTTCCGAGTCTTAAGCAGTCATTCCAGTCAGCATAAAGGCCTGCCGGCATACCATGCTTTCCAAGATGATTCATGGAGAAATCTACTGCACGTTTCAAATGCTCGTACACGGTACCTTCTTCTTTATTTGCAAACGGAATCACTTCATCGATAAATTCCAGATTTCCCGTCTCGGAAATGTATTTGTATACTGTTGGGAACAGCCACAGCGCATCATCTGCACGATAAGCCGGGTGTCCTGTCTCCTGCACATAAGAAGCATCATCCGGTGTATCCTCATGTCCCGGATTGTGTGTAAATTTTACAAGTGGAAGCCCTCCACCATTATTTACTTGTGCAGAAAGCATGAAGCGGATCTTCTCTACTGCCATCTCCGGTGCCAGATGGATCACACCCTGGATATCCTGTACTGTGTCACGGTAACCGTATCCATTTCTCAATCCACAATATGTAAAGGATGCAGCACGTGACCAGATAAATGTCATAAAGCAGTTATATGCATTCCATGTGTTGATCATTGTATTAAATTCTTCGCTTGGTGTCTTCACCTGGAAATGGGACAGATGTCCATGCCAGTACTGGATCAGTTCTTCCAGTTCATTTCTGCAGATTGTTTCACAATCCTCATAACGAGACATGATTGTTTCTGCATCAGCATCTTCTTTCATACCAACAAGAAATGCTATTTCTTTTGTCTCTCCCGGATATAAAGTCAGGATTGTAGCTAATGCTCCACATCCATTTTCATTATAATTTCCTTCACAATTTAAAATACCATCTTCCACTCCGACCGGATTGTTATATCCATGATATCTTCCAAGGAAACCTTCCCTGCTTCCACACCAGGAATCAACCTTTGCACCTACAAGTCCGAAGAAACGGTCAACAACGATCTTGTCATCCACATCTTTTCCATCTTCCAGCTGATCCAGATTGGCATGGATCATCTGCCGCACACGGTTTCCACGGAACACTGTTCTTGTAATGAACTGAGAGTACTGAAGATTTACCTGATCCTGCTCGTAATTGCTGTTGTTTGTAAATTCTGCATAGCCTGTTACATTGATCTTGCGCATGCGATCTGAGGTATTTGTCACTGCAAGATTCCACACTTCATAAGACTGATTCAGCGGAACATAGTATCTTACTTCTGAATGGATCTCGCTATAATCAGCCATCATCTTTGTGTATGCTGTACCATGATGACATTCGCTCTTATAAGAATTCAGATCTTTTCCTACCGGCTGCCAGGAAGCTGACCAATAATCTTCACTCTCCTGATCTCTTAAGTAGATATATCTTCCCGGCTGGTCAAACTGATTGAAGATATATCTTAAAATTCTTCCGTTCGCTCCTGATTTTGCAAAGCTATATCCACCTGCATTATTAGAAATAATTGCTCCATATTCTGGAGATCCAAGATAGTTCACCCAAGGTGCCGGTGTATCCGGTCTTGTGATCACATATTCTTTTTTCGATTCGTCAAAAAAACCATATTTCATACTTCACATTCTCCTATCACACTTATTATAAACAAATTGCAGCCATTCCTACTATCTGCAATTCTATCTTTACTGTGATAAAAGAATATCAAATCAGAACACATTAATATACAAAATAAGAACTCAAAATATCAAATTCGTGACATGACAAAAAGGACTTATTTTACTCCCGTATCAGCTCGCTTGTATAATATACTCATTTCATGTTAAGATAATATCAGCTTTATATATGAAAGGATTTTCTCATGCCTGGTTTTATTTTACATTTAACTGCAGCCCAGATGCTGCGAAGCCATCTTCACGAGTACCCTGATTTTCCTTATCCGATTCAATCTGTAAATGATTTTCTGATTGGGAATCTTCTACCGGATGCGACAGACCAAAAAGAGCTTTCACATTTCCGGAATCCTGTTTATCGTGATAAGATGATGGTATTTCCGGATTTAACACGTTTTACTGCTAAATATGACTCTCTTCTTTCTGATTCCAGTGTTTTGGGCTACTATTTTCATTTATATATCGACCGTCGGTTTTTCAAGGATTTTATTCCAGAGATTGTTGATTTTTATGATGAAACCGGACAGATTACAGATATAAAAGAAGAGATTGCGACCGTTTATATCAGAAATTTCCAGACTTATATCCCTTTTGAAAAGTATCTTACTGAGGAATATTATTATGGGGACTATACAAAGATGAATACTTATCTTGTAAATCGTTATCAGATTCCACTCGATCTGAACGCACAGATAATAAATCCAGGGATCAATGAAATTCAGTATGGAAATGTACAGCAAGTCCTGGATTCATTGCATGGATATCTCAGTGTTACCGTGGATGCAGTAAATGATCTTAAGGTATTTCCACTTGATAAGCTTCTTGCTTCACTTGAACAATATACGATTGAATTTTTATCGTTGTAAAAAGACATATCATTTTTCGGATGATATGTCTTTTTCTGTATAGGCTATAAAACAGACGCTGCTTATATATTGATTTTATTCTTTTGTACTAAAACTCTGCATCTTTTCTTATAGCAGGCTATTCCATATTTCAAAATATTCGTTATCCCTATGCGCGACCAGTAACATTCATCTATCTACAATACTGGCGGAAGAAATCACACTCTGCATCATTACACCTGTCTGCATCTGCCAGCTTCATATTCAGATGGAACACATGTTCCAATTTCTTTTTTGTTCCCTCGTAGCAGGAATATGTATACGGAACTTTCTTTTCTTTCAAGACCATCTCCAGAAGTGGTGCCTGCTCTTTCAGGAAATCTTTTTCTGCTGTCATCAGATATACCGGTGGAAAATTCTCTGTCACATATGTGTCTACATTAACCAACTCTAATTCCTCCGGTGTACCACCTTCCGGAAGAAGTTCTTTCATCAGATTATCTGTCATCTCATTGCTCATTTCTTCCAGGTCGAAATGATACTGCCCACAGTTCAGGGCTACTGCGCGAATTTTAAGATCCTGCGGTGTCTGGATTCCAAATTTTTCTTTATAAACTTTTGCATATTTTGGATTTGTACATAAATTCGTATACAGGCCAAGCATATGTGCCCCGGCAGAGTCACCGACTGCAAATATATTTTCTGAATCTAATCCATATTCTTCTGCATAATCTAAGATCCAGCCAAATACAAGGTTCGTATCTATGATAGATGCCGGAAATTTTGACTCCGGCGCCAGACGATAAGAGAAATTCACAACTGCGAATCCTCTCTGTGCAAGGCTCATACAGTAATACTGATAGCGTTCCTTATCACCATAGACCCAGCCGCCACCGTGCACGCTGACAATAACCGGAAGTTTTTCTTCTATATTAGTTGCTTTTGGACGATATACATCCAGCGATTGCCAGACTTTATCTTCTCCATAAACAATGTTATCAAATCTCTGAACATCTTCCGGTGTCTTTAATCCGGCATCTCTTACCATATTTCCTGCCGCAAATGCTTTACGGACAATTGTACTTGTTTTCATCTTGTTTTCCTTTCTTAAAAAGAGCAGCCGTTACTGTTCACACGATGTGCGACCAGCAATCTTCTGACTGCTCTTAGTATATAAACTTATTAACTTATAAAATTTCCCTTACGCGATCTCTGTCGTACTCTCGAACTGAGAATTATACAGATCTGCATAGAAACCGCCTCTTGCAAGGAGTTCCTCATGATTTCCCTGTTCGATGATATCCCCGTCTTTCATAACAAGGATCAGATCTGCATCACGGATCGTTGATAATCTGTGGGCAATAACAAAGCTTGTTCTTCCTTTCATCAGATTGTCCATTGCTTTCTGGATCATTTCTTCTGTACGGGTATCAACTGAACTTGTCGCCTCATCCAAAATCAGGATCTTCGGATCTGCAAGGATTGCCCTTGCGATTGTGAGGAGCTGTTTCTGTCCCTGAGATACATTACTTGCTTCTTCATTCAGTTCCATATTGTATCCACCTGGAAGTGTCTGGATGAAACGATGCACATGTGCCGCCTTCGCTGCCTGAATCACTTCTTCCTCTGTCGCATTCAGTTTTCCGTAACGGATATTGTCACTGATCGTACCATGGAACAGCCAGGTATCCTGCAGAACCATTCCGAACATTTCACGGAGTTCACTTCTATTGAAGTCCCGGACATCGTGTCCGTCAATCTTGATCGAACCTCCATTCACATCATAGAAACGCATGAGCAATTTGATCATTGTTGTCTTTCCGGCTCCTGTCGGACCAACAATTGCAATCTTCTGGCCTTCTTTCACATCCGCTGAGAAGTCATTAATGATGATCTTATCTTCATTATATCCAAAACGTACATGCTCAAATTCAACATTTCCCTGAAGATTCTCTACAGAAACCGGATTCTCTACTGTCTGATCTTCTTCCGGTCCTTCCAGGAACTCGAAGACACGCTCTGATGCTGCAGCTGTTGACTGAAGCATATTCGCCACCTGTGCGATCTGCTGCAATGGCTGTGTAAAGTTACGTACATACTGAATAAAGGACTGGATATCTCCAACCTCGATCACATCCTTAATTGTCAGATATCCCCCAAGGATTGCCACTGCCACGTAACCCAAGTTTCCTACAAACTGCATTACAGGCATCATCAAACCGGAGAAGAACTGAGATTTCCATGCGGAATCATACAGCTTATCATTTGTTTCATTGAATACTTCGATTACTTCCTCTTCTTTATTAAACGCCTTGATGATGTTATGACCACCATAGATTTCTTCTACCTGTCCATTCACATTTCCAAGGTATGTCTGCTGCCCTACGAAATATTTCTGTGAATGTTTCATTACGAATCCAATCAATCCGGCAGAAAGCGGAAGAATCAAAACTGCAATCACTGTCATCAGCGGGCTGATTGACAACATCATGATAAATACACCAATCAGAGTTGTAACCGATGTGATCATCTGAGTCGCACTCTGGTTCAGGCTCTGTCCAAGTGTGTCAACATCATTTGTCACACGGGAAAGTACTTCACCTACCGGCTTTGTGTCAAAATAGCTCATCGGCATGCGGTTGATCTTCTCGGAGATTTTTCTTCTCAAACGGTAGGTTGTCTTCTGAGACACCCCCGTCATCAAATATCCCTGCACAAAACTGCAGATTGCGCTGATCACATACAGGCAAAGAACAGTCAGCAGAATCTGTCCGATTTTACCGAAATTCATTCCGTCTCCACCGGAAACTTTACTTACAAGTCCATTGAAAATCTCCGTCGTTGCTTTTCCTAAAATCTTCGGTCCGACAATATTGAATATCGTTCCACAGATAGCAAACACGGCTACGAAAAATACCTGTACTTTGTAAATTGCCATGTAGCGGATCAGTTTCTTCATCGTTCCTTTGAAGTCTTTTGCTTTTTCATTCGGTCTTCGACCGCCATGCATTCTAGCCATGAATCTGATCCTCCTTTCCATCTGTCTGCTCATTTAACGCTGCTTCTAACTCTTTCCTGGACAGCTGGGATTCTGCTATTTCACGGTATACCGGACAGTTCTTGAGAAGCTCCGCATGAGTTCCCTTACCTGCCACTTTGCCTTCGTCCAATACTATGATTTGCTCTGCATGCAGGATCGTGCTGATTCTCTGTGCAACGATCAGCACCGTACTTCCGCTTGTCTTTTCAGCCAGCGCACGGCGGAGTGTTACATCCGTCTTATAGTCAAGGGCAGAAAAACTGTCGTCAAAAATAAATACTTGCGGGTGCTTTGCGATTGCTCTTGCAATAGAAAGTCTCTGCTTCTGTCCACCGGATACATTCGAACCTCCCTGTGAGATCGGGCTCTTATATTTCTCCGGTTTTGTGTCAATAAATTCTGTTGCCTGTGCAATCTCTGCCGCCTCGATCATCTCATCATCGCTTCCATGTGAATTACCAAACATGATATTAGATGCGATATCTCCCGAGAACAGAACTCCCTTCTGCGGAACATATCCAAGCTTCTCACGAAGTTCCTGCTGTTTCACTTCACGGATATCTACACCATCCAGCATAATATCTCCGGATGTCACATCATAGAAACGTGGAATCAGATTTACCAGCGTAGACTTACCGCTTCCAGTACTTCCGATAATCGCTGTTGTCTCACCCGGCTTTGCCGTAAATGTAATATCTTCCAGAACATCTTCATCTGCACCTGGATAACGGAAAGATACATGATCGAAAGTAAGTACTCCTTTTCCGTCTTCCGGGAAATGTTTTTCCTGCTTTGGATCGTGGATCATTGTCTCACTCTTCAATACTTCCTCAACACGGTCTGCTGCCACAGCTGCTCTTGGAAGCATAATTGAAATCATACAAAGCATTAAGAATCCCATAATGATCTGCATCGTATATTGGATAAATGCCATCATATCTCCAACCTGCATCTGTCCATCACTGATTCCATGTGCTCCTGTCCATACGATCAGAACAGATACACCGTTCATGACTAACATCATCACCGGCATCATAAATGTCATTGCACGGTTGACGAAAAGATTCGTCTTCGTCAGTGTGCGGTTCGCATCATCAAATCTCTCTTCCTCATGCTTCTCTGTACTGAATGCACGGATAACCGGAAGTCCTGTCAGAATCTCTCTTGTTACAAGGTTCAACTTGTCAACAAGATTCTGCAGCACTTTGAACTTTGGCATAACAACAAGGAACAGCAACAAAACTACAAAGGCAATGATAATAACCGCAAGTCCAATGATCCAGGACATGGATACATTCGTCTTCATAACCTGCAGCACTCCACCGATTGCAAGGATTGGCGCATACAGAACCATACGAAGCAGCATAACGATCAGCATCTGAATCTGCTGGATATCATTCGTACTTCTCGTGATCAAAGATGCTGTTGAGAAGTGATTGAACTCGTTGTTTGAAAATCCAACAACCTTATGGAATACTCCACTTCTCAGATCACGTCCTGCACTTGCTCCAACTCTTGATGCCAGAAATGCAACCATAATACTTGCTACCATTCCAAGAAGAGCAAGTGCAGCCATCTGACCTCCTGTTTTTAACAGATAATGAATCTGTGTCTGATCCATGTCCATTCCAAGGTCTTTATATGCACTCCTGCAGAAGCTCACTGCTGCCTGATCAAGAATTGTATCCGGCATCTCTGACATCTGCTCTTCAATCTTCTCAACCATTGTTGCTCTCTGCTCAGCCGGAAGCATTTTCAGAAGATCAAACATAGACATGTCATCCAGTGACACTGCCTGGGATTCCGCCTGAGATTCACCTTGTGGCATTCCTTCCGGCATTGTCCGGTCTGCCCCTTGTGGCATGCTCTGCGCCATTCCCTGGGACATCTGCTCTTTCAGCTTGTCTTCCATCTGCTTTGTTGTGTCACTTCCGGACTCGATTCCGGATGTCATCATCATTGGAATCTGAAGAATATCTTTCAGATTCTCCATCGTATTTTCCTCTTCAGCAACAGAATCTTTCAAGACATAAGCTTCTTTTTTATAAGAAGTATTATCTTCTGTATATGCATCCATCACCGTCTGTTGATCGTCTTCCGATACAAACAAAAGCAATTTTTCCATTTCTTCTGTTGCAATCTGTCTCGGTACTTCATCTTCAATACCGCCCTGCTGGATTCCTACGTTTACAATATCTGATGTGTAGGCCGGCAAGGACAGATCACAATACGCCTGCACTACCAGAATCAGCACGATCGCAATCATAGCTTTCCAGTATGATGCAGCGTATTTGAATAAGTTCTTCATAATCTGCGTATTTCCTTTCCTGGTAATTCTCTGTTACTGTTCGCAATATGTGTAAACAACAACAACTCTCTTCAAGTCACACAATTTATCACTAACCGCTGATTCTCAGCGACAGTAATCTACTTCATTCACTACTCCACATTCTCTATAATCTGCAGGAGCAGCCGGCGAAAAAGCATCTTCTCTTCCGCGCTCATTCCTTCAAACACTTTTTCTTCCAGTTTCTCAGCTGTCTTGATCACATAAGCAATGCTGTCTCTCCCTTTCTGTGCAAGAGTCAGGCGCATCACTCTCTGGTCCTGTTCATCGGCTTTTCTTGTAATGTAACCTTCCTGTTCCATCTTCTTGATCATCGATGTAATTGACGGCGGCGTTACATTCAGGCGCTTCGCAAGTTCTTTCTGAGACATGGAATCTTCCTGATGAAGGGCAAATAAGATCCCTGACTGGGCTCTGTTCAAATCGTATTCTGCATACAATTCCTGTGCTCTCTTTCCAATCAGACGCATACTCTGTCCCATCAATCCAAGTAATGGGGCATCCTCTTTATGACACTTCACGTTCTTTTCCCTCCTTGATCTATTGATACATTCTCCAAAAAAATTCTGACTATCACTTTTTCCACAGAATGAATAGTGAAAATTAGTTAGTTAATTAACTAAATGAAAATATAGTACTTTTCACAAAGTAAGTCAATATTATTTCTATTTTTTCACACTTTCTTAATACTTTTTGCACACAAACAAGTTAGATAGTTAATTAAATTTAATGTATAAAAATGATGAAACCAAATGGCTGACACCATCTGATTTCATCACTCCATCTTAAAACTCGTTACTGTTCAAACGATGTGCGACCAGCAACGCATCTCGCCATTTTAAATCGCCTTTGGCGATGAGCGAGATGCATTCAAGCCAAAACATGCATCCTCCGTGTCAATCAGCGAAGTGATTGACACGGGAGTGAACAATAACTAAAACTCTTTCTTTTTCATGACTCTCATACTGTAAATATAAGAAATGAACCATACAAGCAGACTCAGCACGATAAGTGCAATCGCAATTTCAAAATCGCCTATCCCTTCTATCATATACAAAATACTTTCTTTTAATCCCAGGTTATCCATCACAAAAGAGCCAATTGCATAACAAATTGCAAAAACAATTAAAATTGCAATTGGTAGCACTAATCGTCCTTTCTCTCCTTCAAACCTTAACCGAATTGCAATCGTAATTCCCGCAATTGCCTGAAATACAAAGATTGTGATCAACTCCATTGCCAGCGTTTCCGGATCAAACACTTCTTCTGGCTTTATGAGTACAGTGATTCCTGCACAGATTACTCCAATACACCATCCACACGCTGTCATAATAAAGGAAAAAATATATTTTTCTCTAACATATACTTTTCTATTTACAGGTAAAGAAAATAAATACATATATCCATGATTGTTTTCATCATAACTAATTGTATTCCCCGCATATACTGCTATAACAGATGGGATATAGATTGCAATAAAAGTAGCTGTCTTCTTTTCCGTCAGCGTAAAAAATAACGCCACAAACGCTAACACACAAAAAAGATTGCCACCTTGCCGAAAAAACAACCGAAAATCCTTTTCTAAAAGTCCTCTGATTCCTTTCATCACATCCCACCTCCTGTCAACATCAGAATCACCTGATCGAGTGATCCGCTTTCCACTACAATTTCTGGATAATTTTCTGTATAATACTGCTTCTCATTTGTCAGACAGGCAATTCCGAAATTTTCTTTTCTCTCTTTCAGGATATAGTTTTTATCTAAAGCCTGATACTGTTCCTCGCTGACTTTCAACATGGCATACTTTTCAAGAATTCTATCCATCTCTTCATGAAGTACGATCTTTCCTTTATGAATCACATAAATATCATCACACAGATGCTCTAAGTCTGAAGATATATGTGAACTGATCAGGATGCTTCTCTCCGGCTCTTCTTCCATATATGTTCTCAAAATATCCAGCATCTCTTCTCTTGCTCCGACATCAAGACCGGCTGTCGGCTCATCCAGCATCAGAAAATCTGCCTGATGCGTCAATGCAATGATCAGATTCAGCTTCGCTTTCATTCCGGTTGAGTACTCTTTTAAGAATTTATCCAGTGGAATCTGATATCTTTCACACATCTGAAGAAATTTTTCTTCTTCAAACTTTGGATACAGTTTGGCAAGAACTGCCTTAACATCTTTTCCTTTTAAATATCCGCTGAATCCTGCTTCTGCCAGGACTACTCCCATCTGTTCTTTCTCTTTCTCGCTTAACTCTTGCGGTGTTTTTCCAAGAATCTTTATCTCGCCACCATCATAGGAAATGAGTCCGAGTACTGCCTTGAACACAGTGCTCTTACCGGCTCCGTTTTCTCCGACCAGACCTGTGATTCTTCCTTTTTCTACATTTAGCGAACAGTCTAACTGAAATTCGCCGTAGCTTTTCTTTACCCCTTTGATATCTAACATAATTATTCGTCCTCCATGATGAGTTCAAACAAGGAGCGGATCTCTTCCTCTTTCATTCCGCAGCGTCTTCCCTTCTGAATCGCCGCTTCCAGATCCGCCTCAACTTCTTTTCTGCGCTCTTCTTCCATCAACTGTGTATTCGAAGCTGCAACATAAGTTCCTTTTCCATGAACCGTGACCGTCATGCCCTCCGCTTCCAGATTGTCATATGCCTTCTTCACGGTAAGTGCACTGATCTTCAGTTCCTTTGCCATCGTTCTCACTGACGGCAGTATATCATTTTCTTTTAATTCTCCGGAGATGATCTGCGCTTTGATCTGCTCCATGATCTGTTCATAGATCGGTACCATCGATGAATTATTGATTATAATCTTCATAAGCAACCTCCTGTTGTAAACAGTATATAACAGTGTATCACTGTTGTCAACTGTTATATACTGTTTGTTTTTTCAATTTTCAGGGCATTGTTTTACTGTATTACTCCGTTATCCAATATCCCCAGCATATTGTAAACCATTTTCTTTCTTAAAATATAAAAGAAGTTTCCTATACAAGTTTTTCATCTTATATCAGAAACTTCTTTCTTCATTTGCTCTATTTCATTATAACCTTGCAATGTTTCTTATTACTAAAAAATCGCCACAGCCTCATTCACACTCTTCACACCCAGCAGCTTGATTCCCTTAACATCCTTCACCGTCTTCATGCACACTTCCGGAAGGATACACGTCTCGAATCCAAGCTTCTTCGCCTCAGCCACACGCTGCTCCGGCATATTCACCGCACGTACCTCACCACTCAGACCAACCTCACCGAACACGATCGTTTTTTCATCAATCGGACGATTTCGGTAACTTGACACAAGTGCCATCACGATTCCGAGATCGATTGCCGGCTCATTCATCTTGATTCCGCCCGCAATATTTACATAAGCATCGCAATTTCCAAGATTCATACCAAGTCGTTTTTCAAGTACTGCCATCAGAAGATTCACCCTGTTATAATCTGTTCCTGCTGCAGTTCTTCTTGGCATACCAAAGTTCGTTCTTGCAACTAGTGCCTGAATCTCCAGAAGAATTGGGCGTGTTCCCTCCATCGAACAGGCTACAACAGAACCGGATGCATTCTCCGGTTTTCCACTCAGCATATATTCGGATGGATTCTCTACTTCTACAAGTCCATTCTGTCTCATCTCAAAGACACCGATCTCATTCGTAGAACCAAAACGATTCTTCACAGCTCTGAGGATTCGGTAAGATGCATGACGATCTCCTTCAAAATAAAGTACCGTATCCACCATATGTTCCAGCACACGCGGACCAGCCACGGTTCCTTCTTTTGTCACATGGCCAACAATGAAGATTGGGATACATAGTCCCTTCGCCAGCTGCATAAATACATTCGTAGACTCACGGACCTGGGAGACACTTCCCGGTGCGGAATTCACATCTTCACTGTACATCGTCTGGATGGAATCAATGATCACAAGCTCCGGCTTCTCTTTCTCGATCACGCTACGGATAATCCCAAGATTCGTCTCACACAAAAGCAACAGATTCTGGCTGAATTCACCCATACGGTTTGCACGAAGCTTGATCTGAGTCTGAGACTCTTCACCTGAAATATATAAAATCTTCTGCTGCTTCGCCATCCTCTGGCAGACTTGCAAGAGCAAAGTTGATTTTCCAATTCCCGGATCTCCTCCTACCAGAACGAGTGACCCCGGCACGATCCCACCACCAAGAACCCTGTCTAATTCTTTAATTCCAGTCTTATTCCTTGTATCATCATCCGCGGAAACTTCTGTGATTGGAACCACTTTCGCTTCATTCACCGCTCTGGCTGCTACAGTCGTTCCTTTCGTGATGCCACTGTCAATCCTCTCCTCGACAAATGTATTCCATTCCTTACACATTGGACACTGACCGAGCCACTTCGCTTCCTCATGCCCACAATTCTGACAGAAGTAAACTGTTTTCTTTCCTTTTGCCATTCATAATTTCCTTTCTGTTCTAAGCAAGCGTAATACAGCTTGCCAGGTTTATAGATTAGAAAAGGGAAAGGCGCATCTTGCAATTCCTTTCCCTCTGTTTTTACACTACTCTTGTTTCTATCCGAATCTGACTGATTAGCATTTGACAACTTTGATTGCAGCACTCTGATCTGCGTTAAGTTCAACACTTACACTTAATTTTCCGCTTAAGTTTGTTCCCATCTTACCTGCAGACTCTCCGGCGATAAATACTTCATATTCACTCTCTGGCTCAAGTTCCAATGTAAACTGTACGTCTTCCGGTGCGGAAACTGTGAACTCAACTTCTGTGTCTGTCTCTTTGAAGTTCTCTACTGTACTTCCCGGAACAGACTCATAAACGAACATTCCATTTTTCTCCAGCTTTGTAATCTCCGCAAATGTCTTTACTTTATAAAGATCTCCTTTAAATTCAAATCCGTCCTTCTTTGTCTTGGATGCAAGAGTGTAATCTCCAAAGCTTAATGTTCCGTCGTTCTCTGCACGCAATAATTCTTTCACTGTTGCCATTTTTAATTTCCTCCTGGGTATATATATGTTCCTATTATATACTACTTAAAATAGTTTTTCTATAGATTTTATTTATTCTTCACATTTACAATTCGATGTAATTTTAAGATTCTGTCTTCACAAAATGAATTCCCTTTTTGGATGCTCCTACTGCCACATGATCCCCTTCCTGAATCTCTCCGTTCAGGATCGCATCTGCCAGCTTATCCTCCAGTTCTGTCTGCAATGCACGGCGCAGTGGTCTTGCTCCGTACTTCGCATCCGTTCCTTTCTCCACAATGAGAGCCTTCGCAGATTCACGCAGTTTCAGATGAATATTCATCTGTGATTCCAGACGTTTAGTAAACTGATTGCATAATAAAGAAACGATTTTCTTCATCTCTTCTTTGCCGAGCGAATGGAATACAATAATCTCATCAATTCGGTTCAGGAACTCCGGACGGAAGATCTGTTTCACTTCGTCCATCACATTCTGCTTCATCTTCTTATAATCACTCGCCGGATCTTCTTTTGTCGCAAATCCTAGCTTCTTCGGTTCAACAATTGCTTTCGCACCTGCATTTGATGTCATAATGATTACAGTATTAGAAAAGTCAACCTTTCTCCCCTGAGAATCTGTAATATGCCCATCATCCAGCACCTGAAGAAGTACATTGAATACATCCGGATGTGCTTTCTCAATCTCATCAAACAGAATCACGGAATATGGATGTGTACGCACCTGGTCACTGAGTTGTCCACCTTCTTCATGACCGACATATCCCGGAGGAGATCCGATCATCTTGGAAACGGAATGTTTCTCCATATATTCTGACATATCAACACGGATCATTGCATCTTCTTTCCCAAATAATGCTTCTGCCAGTGCTTTTGATAATTCTGTCTTACCAACACCGGTTGGTCCCAGGAACAGGAAGGAACCGATCGGGCGCTTCGGATCTTTCAGTCCGACTCTTCCTCTCTTCACGGCTCTTGCAACTGCGCCGACAGCCTCATCCTGTCCGATCACTCTCTTCTGAAGGACATTCTCCAGATTCTTCAGACGCTGGGCATCACTCTCTGCGAGCTTACTCACCGGTACTTTTGTCCAGGCAGACACCACTTCTGCAACCGCATCTACAGTTACCGGTGGGTTGGCCTTCGCCTGTTTCTTCTCAAAGCGTTTCTTCACTGAGTCTAATTTCTTCTGCACTGCATCCTGTTCTTTCTGAATCAGGGACGCTTCTGCAAAATCTCCCCGTTCAATGCTCTCTTCCTTCTGCGAAGCAAGTTCTTTCACTGCCTGTTCTAACTGCTTCAGATTCTCTGGAACCTCATATCCCTTCAGACTCACCTTTGAGCATGCTTCATCTAAAACATCAATCGCCTTATCTGGAAGATTCCGGTCTGTGATGTAACGCTCTGACAGCTGTACTGCTGACTCCAGTGCCTGTTCTTCGATCACAACTTTATGATGCGCTTCGTATTTCTCTTTCAGACCTTTTAAGATCTCAATACACTGATCCTGTGTCGGCTCTTCAATCGTCACCGGTTGGAATCTTCGCTCAAGTGCTGCATCTTTCTCAATGTACTTCCGATATTCTGCAATCGTAGTTGCACCGATCAGCTGCATCTCTCCTCTCGCCAGTGAAGGTTTCAGAATGCTGGATGCATCAATCGCTCCTTCTGCGCCTCCGGCACCGATCATCGTATGGATCTCATCAAGGAACAGAATCACATTTCCACAGGCCTCTACTTCTGAGATCAGGCCTTTCATACGCTCTTCAAACTCACCACGGTACTTTGAACCAGCGATCAGTCCCGGAAGATCCAGACTGTAAATCTTCTTATCTTTCATCTTCTCCGGAACCACACCGGATGCGATTCTCTGTGCTAAACCTTCAATAATTGCTGTCTTACCAACTCCCGGTTCTCCAACCAGACATGGATTGTTCTTTGTTCTTCGGCTTAAAATCTCCATCAGACGGTAAATTTCCTGGTTTCTTCCCACAACCGGATCCATTTTTCCTTCTGACGCACGTTCTGTCAGATCTGTACAGTACTGCTCCATCATCGCACCGCTTCCGCGATTATCCTCCTGAAGTTCTTCCTGATAGATCTTCGGATCGATCCCTGCTGCATTCATAATGCTCTGGAATAATTTCTGAAGATTCACATTCAATGTGATCAGAATCTTTGCTGCCACACAATCCACATCACGTATCATCGCAAGAAGGAGATGTTCTGTTCCGATTTCCGTTGTACGGAGTCTTTTACACTCCTTCGCGCTGTTCTCTAACAGATACTGGAGTCTCGGACTCTCTTCTAATCTCTTTCCTTTCACTGCCGGATGTTCTTCTGCCGGAGTGATCAGCTCATCCATCAGCTTCAGGATCTTCTCCGACTCTACTCCACTGTTCGCAAGTACCTGTCCTGCCACTCCTGTATATTCTTCTCTCAATGCCAGAAGCAAATGTTCTGTTCCGATATACGGATGCTTCATCTCTCTGGCAGCTCTAGCCGCATACTTAAGCGCATGCTGCGCCGACTTTGTATATGAAATCTGCATATATATCTCCCTTATGTCTTTCTACTTCTCTGCTACCGGTTCTCGTGCAGCTCATACTCGTCAAATATCTCATCTACCAGCCCATGAACCTCCTGCCGTGAGATATTCTTGCAACGCCCTCGCGCAAGTACGATCCTTAACTGCTCTTTCATCGCTTCGAGCTGCTGAAGTTTATCTACATCAACTGCGATCACCGCACCTCTGCGTTTATCCAGACTGATATATCCTTCCTGCTTCAACACATGATACGCTTTGTTCACAGTATGCATATTCACTCCAACCGTATCCGCAAGCTGCCTGACAGATGGGAGTGAATCCCCTTCCTGAATATCTGACATAGCAATACCAAGAATGATCTGGTTACACAATTGAATGTAAATCGCCTCATCACTGTTGAAATCAACTTCTATCAGCATACGCGTAGCCCCTTTCTCTTTCGTGTAAAACAGATCTCCTGCTGTCTTCTGTAAAATCGTTACTGCTCACACGATGTGCGACCAGCAACGCATCTCGCCATTTTAAATCGCCTTTGGCGATGGGGCGAGATGCATTCAAGTCAAAACACGCATCCTCCGTGTCAATCAGCGGAGTGATTGACACGGGAGTGAACAGTAACGTAAAATCAGCCGCAGGGGATATTTTCCACTTGTTATATCTATCCTAGCACAACCTCTTGTTTGATTCAAGCAAAAACGCAGAAGAAAAGGAAGGTTTTCTTCCTCTTCTCCTGCGTAAAACAGCACTATTTTATTTCTCAGGAAATATAATCTCCATTCTTGTTCCTTTTCCGTACTCACTATCCACCTGAACTCTCGCCCCATGCAGAATTGCTCCATGCTTCACGATCGACAGTCCAAGTCCTGTTCCCCCCCGTTCTTTCGAATGGCTCTTATCAACTCTGTAGAATCGTTCAAAGATTCTATCCTGATGTTCTTTTGGAATTCCGATCCCTGTATCACTCACGCGGACTTTCGGTCCTTCCAGTGTATTTCCTACCCAAATGGTTACATTTCCATTTTCTTTATTATACTTTACAGCATTTTCTGTAATGTTATAGATCATTTCATCCAGAATCTGACGGATTCCATGTATTTTCACAGATTCTCCTGTCAGTTCCATATGAATATTCCGCTGAGACGCTGTAAGAGAAAGACGACTGACAATTTCTCTCGTCAGTTCAAATAAATCTACATCTTCTTTCTCAAGCTCAACAGATTCGTCATCTAGCTTTGATATTTTAATAATATCTTCAATCAATGTCAAAAGCCGACGTGCCTCCTTATAAATTGTCTCAGAAAATCTTGGAATATCCTCCGGACGCACGAGTCCATTCATCATGATCTCTGCGTATCCGGAAATCGAAGTGAGCGGAGTTTTCAGCTCATGGGATACATTTGCAGAGAATTCTTTACGCATATTGGCCACAGCTTCTTTTTCTTTATTCTGCTTATCCATAGCTTCCAAAAGCGGGGTCATCTCCTCATATACAACATTATCCAATGGGTTTTCCAAATCCAGATGAATTACAGGTTCCATCAGTCTGTTTGTCTGCCATTTTGCAAGAAACCAGGCAAGTACAAGTCCAATGATTCCAATCCCTATAACCACCGGCAAAATATTTAATGAAGTCCACATCAGACTATCCATTGATTTTGAAACACGGAGAACGTTCCCATCATCCAGAAGAACCGCATAATAATACAATTCTTTGCTTACGGTATCTGACATACGAATCTTCTCGCCTGCCCCATTCTTCAAAGCTTGCTGTACTTCGGCTCTGGTCTTATGATTCTCCATTGTACTTCCATCATTTCTGGAATCATACAGAACATCTCCCGTAGATGCGATCAGCGTCACTCGCGTTCCCTGATCCACATCATCCAGCTGTGCAAGATACTCTGTTCCTGACAGATCGACTGCCCGTTTGATATACGCTGCTTCCTGTTTGATCTCACCCTCAAGGATCTTCAGGTTCCGCTGATACACAACAACAGACATGATCAGATATATCGGAACTAAAATTGCAATCAGTATAAACATCATGCTTTTCTGAATTCGTTTTCTCACTTTCTCATATCCTCCAGACTTGTATTACGCTTCTCCACCGATCCGATATCCAACACCACGAACTGTCTTGACCAGACTGCCCTGCTCACCTAACTTCTGGCGGAGTGTCCGGATATGAACATCAACCGTTCTCGTCTCTCCATCAAAATCATATCCCCAGATCTCTGTCAGTAGCTGGTCTCTTGTCAGCACGATTCCCTGATTGCGCATCAATTTCTCAAGAAGTTCAAATTCCTTCAATGTCAGCACAACTTGCTCGCCATCTACTTTTACTTCATGTTTCTTCGTATCTAAGCTGATTCCTCCAACAGAAAGTTTCGTCTTATCCTGTTGCTTTCCACTTCTGCGAAGCACTGCTTTGATTCTGGAAATCAGCTCCATCATACCAAATGGTTTCGTCACATAATCATCCGCACCGGAATCCAGTCCTACTACCTTATCATACTCTGACCCCTTCGCTGTCACCATGATCACAGGGATATCCTTTGTCTTTGATGAATTTTTCAGTTTCTTAAGAATCTCAAGTCCATCTTCCCCTGGAAGCATAATATCAAGCAAAACAAGCTCTGGCGTGTCAAACGCCAAAGCCTCCATAAATGCTGTCCCGTCTGCGAATCCTCTGGCTTCCAGTCCGGTTGTCTCCAGAGTGTAGATTACAAGTTCGCGAATGTTATCGTCATCTTCTACACAAAAAATCATATATTTCTTTCTCCTTCTAATGCATTACAGCACTATCCTTATGCACTCCGGTAATTGCAAATTCTACCCACTCGGCAATATTTGTCGCATGGTCTCCGATTCGCTCAAGATACTTTGTAACCATGATAAAATCAAAGAGTTTTCTTCCATCACGACCATCACCCTCACGGATCAGCTGGATGATCTGATCCCGGATCTCATCAAAATAATCATCAATCTCATCATCATCATTCATGACTGTACGTGCAAGCTCCAGATCTTTCTCAACATATGCTGTTACACTGTTGCGAACCATTTTGCTTACGCCTGTTGCCATCGCTGTCAGCTTGTCAAGATTCTCATCCATCTTCTCCCACTTGGATGAAATGATGATCTCTGCGATATCAGAAGTCTGATCTCCGATTCGCTCCATATCTGTGATCATCTTAAGTGCTGCTGAGATTCTTCTGAGGTCTCTTGCGACCGGCTGCTGCTGGAGCAGAAGCTTCAGACAAAGTCTCTCGATATCTTTTTCAATCTGATCGATCTCTTCATCTTCTTTGATCACAATCTTAGCCTGTTCCGTGTTACCTTCCTTTAATGCCTGAGTTACCTTTGCAATTGCTGTTTCACACAACTCACCCATATGTGTAAGCTGTGTATCCAAAAGATGCAGCTGCATATCATATCTGTTACGCATAAATCAACCAAACCTCCCTGTGATGTAATCCTCTGTTCTCTTATCTTCAGGAATGGAGAACAATTTCTCAGTGTCATTATACTCAATCACTTCTCCTAAGAGGAAAAATGCTGTGTTATCCGATACACGGACTGCCTGCTGCATATTATGCGTTACCATAACGATAGTATAATCTTTTTTCAGTTCCATCGCAAGGTCTTCAATCTTAGATGTTGAGATTGGATCCAGTGCGGATGTCGGCTCATCCATCAGAATTACTTCCGGCTCAACTGCCAGTGTTCTTGCGATACAAAGTCTCTGCTGCTGTCCACCGGAAAGTCCGAGCGCACTTTTATTCAGACGGTCTTTGAGTTCATCCCAAATCGCTGCCTGACGAAGGCTTCGCTCAACGATCTCATCCAGCTGAGATTTTTTCTTGATTCCGGCAATTCTCGGTCCGTAAGCCACATTGTCATACACACTCTTTGGAAATGGATTTGGCTGCTGAAATACCATTCCAACACGATGACGCAGTGTGATCTCGTCCATTTCCTTGAAAATGTCCTTACCGTCGAGCAGAACATTTCCATCAATCTTACAATTTTCCACCAGATCATTCATACGGTTCAGTGTCTTCAGAAATGTAGATTTTCCACATCCGGAAGGTCCGATAAATGCAGTGATCTTATTCGCCTCGATCTTCATATTCACATCTTTGAGTGCATGGAAGTCTCCATAATGAAGATTCAGATGGCTGATATCAAATTTATAATCATTTGCTTTTTTTGCTTCCATTTTTATTAATTATCCTTTCTACATGCCAGTCAACGAAATGATTGACATAGAAATTATCAGTTGGCTTCCTCTTTCATTTTCTGTCTTTAGTTTCCTGAATTCTTCTTATTAATGTGTCGGCTCAATGCATTTGCGCCAATGCTGAACAGCAGAACAAGAATCATCAGGATTGCTGCTGACAGGTTTGCAAGATTCGGATCCTGTCCATTGATCTGAAGTCCCCAGATCTGCAATGACAATGTCTCTGCCGGACGGAAAATATTCAGCGGGCAGGTTGGGGATGTCAGATTCCAGTTGTTCCAGCGCAGATCTGTTCCTGATCCTGTTGTATACAGAAGTGCTGCCGCCTCACCAAATCCTCTTCCTGCTGCCAGGATGACACCTGTCATGATTCTTGGGATACACGCCGGGATCAACACATGATAAATGGACTGCCATCTTGTTGCTCCAAGTCCAAGACTTGCCTGCAGGTAATGTCCCGGCAGACCATTGATCGCGTCCTCTGTTGTTGTTGTGATAACTGGGATCGCCAGAATAGAAACTGATAATGCTCCCGCGAGAAGACTCTTTCCAAGTCCGAAAAACACAAGAAATACCAGATATCCAAACAATCCAACAACAATGGACGGAAGCGAAGAAAGTGTCTCAATACAGATTCTTAGAAATTTTGTAAGAAATCCTTTCTTCGCATACATTGCCAGATAGATTCCGGCTGTCACTCCAAGCGGAATGGAGAATAACAACGAAATAAATACTAGATAAATTGTATTGAACAACTGGTTTCCGATGCTTCCTTTTCTCGCAAAGGCAAACATCTCCGGTGTTGCTCCTGTAAATCCTTTGATAATTACATAAGATGCAAATCCAATCAATAATGTAAAGAAGAACACTGCGATCAGATAAAACACGCCGGTCATTATTTGATTTATTCCACGCGCACGTTGTACTCGATTCATCTATTTGCTCCCCCTTACTCTTTGTCTTTCTTCGGTCTTGAAAAATAATGGATCAGCAGGATGAATAACAGAGATAATAAGAACAATAACAATGCCATTGTCCAGAGTGCTGTCTTCATCTCACCGCCCTCCGTTGCATTTCCCATCTGTGCTGCGATTTCTGTAGTCAAACTCTTTGTTGTGGAGAATAATCCCTTTGGAAGAGCTGTTGTCTGTCCAATTACCATTGCAACCGCAAGTGCCTCACCGAATGCTCTCGCAAGTCCGAGAATAATTCCTGAAAGAATTCCTGAACCTGCTGCCGGAATGACAACTTTATAAATGGACTGCCATCTTGTAGAACCCAGTCCGTAGGCTGCCATACGGTAATCTTTTGGCACAGAATGAATGGAATCTGCCGCCACATTACTGATGGTTGGGAAGATCATCAGTGCCAAAACAATCCCTGCCGCAAGAACTGAATGTCCAACCTGTAAATGAAATACTTTCTTAATTGCCGGAATCAGGACTGTAAGTCCAACCCATCCATAAACAACTGATGGAATTCCTGCGAAAATTTCAACGATTGGTCTGTAAAACTTTTCTCCGAATTTCGGCGCGATCTCAATCATAAAGATTGCAGAACCTACTGCAAATGGAGTCGCAATCAGAAGTGCCAGACCACATGTACACAGAGAACCCACGATAAAGATCAATGCTCCGACAGTTCCACCACCCTGTGCATTATCTTCCGGGTTCCAGTCTGTCGATCCTAAGAATTCAAATATGGAATGACCAAATATCGTAAATGTACCGGATCCCTTATATATAAGAAAGGCTCCGATACAGATTGTGATGGCAATAACAAGCAAACCGCCCGCTGTCATCAGTCCTCTCCATGCATACTCTTTTGTAAACATGTTTTGTTTCTTCATATTTTCACCTTTTATCAGTGAAATGTACTGCTGTTCTGATTTTTCCCGGAACACGCAGTACATTTCATAGCTTTTCACTTTATGCTATTAGTGCTCTGTTACAGTCATCTTAGATGCAACACCATAACCAAGTTTCTCCATCTGATCGCCATATTCATCACCTGTGATATAATCAAGGAATGCTTTTGTCACTTCATTTGGTTCACCCTTTGTGTACATATGCTCGAATGTCCATACAGGATATTTTCCGCTGTAAGTATTCTCAAGTGTTGGCTCAACATCATCAATTGCTACTGTCTCAACACTTGCATCTCCTGTCAGATAAGAAAGTGCTACATAACCGATTGCTCCGTTTGTACTCTTTACATTTGTAAGAAGAACTCCGGAATCATCTGTTTCCATGGATGTGTTAGAAGCTTCTTCGTTTCCGTCCAGTGCATATTTCTGGAATGTTGCTCTTGTTCCTGAAGACTCAGGGCGTGTTACAAGAACAATATCCTCATCCGGTCCTCCAACATCTTTCCAGTTTGTTGTCTTTCCTGTGAAGATGGAGATCAACTGCTCTTTTGTAAGACTCTTAACACCTGCTTCTGCAACATCTTTGTTTACGATCGGTGCCATAGTTACAACACATACCTGATGATCTACAAGCTCTTTTGCTGCTGTCTCATCCAGTTTATCTTCTGCTGCCACATCAGAGTTACCGATATCTACAGTTCCTTCTGATACCTGCTTCAGTCCTTCTCCTGAACCGCCTGCATCGATTGTGATAGATACATCCGGATGATCATTTAGAAACGAATCTGCTGCATCATCAGCAAGTGGTTTCAGTGCTGATGAACCGGCTGCTGTGATTGTTCCGCTTAATGAGCTGTCACTGCTCTCTGTATTTGTATCTGCTGCATTATCTGAAGTTTCGTTTGATGAACTTCCACATCCAACTGCCATTGTTGCTGTCATACCTGCTACTGTAAGTAATGCGATAAACTTTTTCATTTTCATGTTAATTATCTCCTTTACATTTCATACACATTTCTAATCCCACTGCATTTTCTTTTTTTTATTTTCTGCAGCCATTTATACTTCCCTCAAGCACAGTACATATGTTACGTAAGAAATGTAAAGTCTGAAATCAACCAAATGTTAAGTTTATGTAAAACAACAACGGGTGTTTTTCGGATTTGTGCAGATCCTAAACGGAGTATTTTTTGTATATCAGGAAAATACTTTCCTGATATACAAAAAAGAGAGGTCTCTCAACCTCTCTCACAAATCATCTCTTTATCTGAAGCAAACACATAAGGACTACGCCCAAAATCAGACCACCGAGAAAACAGACAATATATCCAAGAACCACCTTTCGATTTCCCCTTTCACAGCTTGTCTTCCTGATGTCATTATATGAAGCTTTCTGCGAAAATATTCCTTCTAATCTTCAAGTGTTCCCCTTGCCCAACGAATCAGCCATAGAATACTCCAGGTCAGCAACACTCCCATGATCACACCGACAATATTGATTCCTGCTTCATCCCACTGACAATGTCTTCCTACGATCAGAACCTTGTGTGCCTCATCCGCAATTGCCAGGATCGTACAAAGTCCGAATACCGCACACGCCGCTTTCCAGGCTTTCATCACATTCTTCATTGCCAGAACCAATAATCCTGATTCTATGAAATAAACGATAAAGTGTGCCCATTTTCTCAGATACATATGCACATAATCCACACTGTCCTGTGGAAAAAAGTGCTGTTGGATCCATTCTGCCATCGGCAGACTGGTTGCCGCTGTCTGTGGTCCATTCTGGCTTGACAAAACCAGAAGAAGGATCAGCCAGATGATTGCCGGCAAAAATGAGATCATCGTCAATTTCCTGTTCTTCTCTCTATTCGTTTTCTTATTGCTCTTCAAAAATCTACTCCTAACTGATATACTGCTTTCTTTTTCGCTCATTATACCATGTAGAAATTCTTTGTCAAATTTTCATTTCTTGTCTTACTTATACGTTAAACAAGTAATTCGCAATCCCATACATCTACGCCACTGTCCTGGAACACACCATGCAGACGTTCATGCAGCTGCTCCTTTGTCACATCTTTCTTTAGAATCACCTGAATGAATCCGCCTCCACCGGCTCCTGATATAAACTTCCCATCGATCAGGTCTTCACATACAAGAAGGATCTGATCGATACAGGTATTGGTTGTACCGGCATCCAACATACAGGATAATTTCCAATGTTGGTTTAAAAGCTCAGCAAATTCGTCAATATCTCCCTGCTCCAGTGCAAAACGCATTAACACGGCGATTGCCTTCATCTCCTTTAATGCCTTCAATGATTCTGGTCTGCTTCCGATATAGCCACCAACCACATCACGCAGCAGATTTCTTGCGAGACGCCTCTGGCCAGTATAAATCAATGCGAAACGTTCTTTCAGTTCTTTCTTTCCCTCTTCCGGCATTTCTATCTTCTCTACAACAAGATTCTGGGCAATCCCCGGTTTTGTTGAGATCAGTTTAATTCCTTCTGTCAGTCCGCCAACCTGATCCTGCCATCCGCCTCCGGTACTCATAATCTGCTCCATACCAAGGACAACATCATAGATCTCTGCATCTGTACGCTCCTGACCAAGAAATTCAAAGATTCCCTTCACGCACGCTCCTGATAAGATACTGCTTGTTCCAAGTCCTGATCCTTTCGGTACTCCATAAACCTGGGTAGAAAGATAGATTCCTCCTCCCATCCGCTTTAAAATCTCCTGAAGATCTGCTTCTTCCCTGACCGGGATAATTCCACAGGCGATCAAAGCTGCTTTATGCAGTGCAAATGAATCATATGGATTATGACAATCCTGGATCTCAGCTGCACTGTCTACAGTTGTATAGACTCCGATATCCTTACTTTCAAATTCCACATGAAGCTCATCTAATCTCTTCACCGTGATCTGTACCGGATAGATTCCTCTTAATTTCATTGCAGCATTAAGAACTACTCCACCCTTTTCATTACAATGTGGTGGTGTATCCGTCCAGCCTCCGCCCCAGTTCACGCGGACCGGAAGGGCGATATCAACCTGATCTTTTACAATTCTATATCCTGCACTATCCGGAAGTTTCTTCTCTGCTTCCTCATAAATTACCTCCTGGATTGTTCCGAAACAGTCATTCTCAAGTGCATCATAATGCAGATCATCATAAATCGTTCTTGTCTTTTTCATATAACAGGAGACTGCATGATAGATTCGAATCTTCAATGAGAAATCTGCTTCTGCCGCATCTTCCATCAGTAACTTAAAGATTTCTTTCGATATTCCACGCTTTCCAAATATCTTGAGTGCATCCGCATAATACATTCCCTGCTCCAGTTTTCTGATGAAACACCTTGCAAGAATACGGTTTTCAAGAAACCTCTCCTGATCACAGGATGCCTCAATATCTGCTGCATTAAAACTGGAATAGAGGCTCATGCGTTCAGTCTCACGCCATCTGGAAATCTCTTCTTTTGTTGCAGTACCATGTGCCATCTTGTAAATGATTTCAGCCATATCAAGTGCATCTTCCCAGTCATCACACACCGGATAAAGATCTGCAAACCACAGATAGGTCTCTTCTCCTTTCCAGAGTTCTTCTTTCGTCACTTTATTCTGAGCCATAAACTGATTCAATGTCGTGCCGAGAAATGAAACCTCTCCCGGATATTTTCCTTTCGGATTATCTGGTACACCATAAATCCTGATTACTTTTTTCCCACCTGTCAGTTCAATTCCGTGCATAACAATCTGTTCTGGAATCTTCCGGTCCATAATGCGCACATGGGAAAGAACGGTTCCGTCGCCGACCTCAGAATTGCCAAGAATATAACAATTCTCCAGATATGCTTCTTTTCCTATCTTCGCACGGCTTCCTACATAAGCATTATGCGCTGCAAATCCTTCTTTTTGCACCGCTGAATTCACCTGCATCTTCCAATCCAGGAACTCGTAATCCTGCACATCTTTTGTTACAAGACTTCTCAATTCCCTTGTTGTTCCAAAATGAATAAATTCCGCCGGTGACAGACACAACAGCTTCATTGAGAAATGATGGATCGCATTCCAGATCTGTGTCCTGCATTCATGCAGTGCCTCATTGAGCTGTCCTTCTGCTGCCTCTTTATAGAAATCTTCTAATGTAGAATCATTTGCAAGCGGATATAAAAAATCCCCATAAAAGCTGATCCTTGCTTCTTCATTACAAAACTGCCTGAATTTCTTCTCGTCTACTTTGCCCCCTGTTGAAATCAGACGGAACAATGCCTGCAACAGTGCGCTGCCAAACAATACCGCACCTGTATCAAGATCTACATTTCCTGCTTTATTAACAGCTCCCATCTCTCGCAGACGCTCTTCCGTCTGTTTATGAAGAAAGCACTTTACATAATCATGTCCGTCGTTCAGAAATACGCCATGATTCTTTCCTGTAGCTACCGGCTCTTTAATGGAAATTGCTGCTGCTCCGTCAAACTGCGCATCAATCTGAAGTGGATTAAACAGAAGCAATACATCACCTGACAAAACAAGCATTCCCTCCTGGATTCTGGATGGAACTCCTGACATTCCTACAATAAACTCATCAAATAAAGTGGAACTTCTTCCATCCGGCAATTCTCTTGGAACCGGTGAGAAAAGCTTGCCGATTGCAGAATACTGCGGCACTCTCTTACTGTCACCACCTGAATGAATCACAAGAATTCTACGATTCTTAAAAGGATTCTCTCTCTCAGGCTCCTGGTCTGCAATATAACGCATCACCTGAAATGTAGCGCCTCCTGATCCCACACGTTTTCCCTCCGGATCCGGAAGAACCGCATACGTTGTCTCTTCCGGAAGAAGACCTTTTTCCAGACGGTTCTCGATCTGATTTCGATAAGCCGTTGCCTGTGCTTCATTTGATGCTGTCAATATAATATAATCCCATTTGATAAAACTTTTTTTCTTTAAACTTCTTTCATAATCTTCCCAGGAATCCAGATAGGACTGACGCAGGAAGAGATTGTTCATCTTCTCGTATTTCATTTTCTTACCCCTTATCTAACCTTTTCTTTTTTCTTGTCTTAGTTAAACGTTCAAGTAGCATTCAATGCTAGGATAACACACATTTCATAAAATTGGAAGTAATTGCAACCCGAGTAGACGTTTTTCTATATCAGAACATGTTACTGTTCACACGATGTGTAACCAGAACACGACTTTTTCATATACAAAAAAGAGCTGTGAAAAACGAAATTATTCTCTATTTTTCACAACTCTTTTCAAAAATCAGTTTAAAATGCTCTTATTGCTGTGTAAAATCATTATTCGCTGTTGGTGCTACCGCACTTTCCTGAGCACTGATAGACTGAACTGTCTCAGAAGGTGTATACGTTTCTGTCGGATACAAAAATGTATGCATCTGTGTACTCATGTCATTCAATGTAACCGGAACTTCATAGAACACACCATCAATCTTACCGGAATAGAATACCTTTGGAAATGCATCCATTGCTTCCACCTTGTATTCTGTGATTTTACTTAAAAGACGAAGTACTTCGCTCTCTAAATAGTTTGTATTAATTTTATCAAGCATGCTCTTGGCAATATCGATCTTTTTCGCTTTGTCAAGCTCCTGTGCTTTTGAGAAAATCTTAAAGAGAACTGTTCTCTGTCTTTCACTTCTCTTATAATCTCCTCCTTCTGTATAACGGATACGGCTAAATGCAACCGCCTGTGTTCCGTCTAATGTATAAGTACCTGCTTCTGTAATGTGTGCAGAAGATGTTCCCCTGATTCCATTAAGCTCATCAATATAACCATTGATATACTTTGTTTCTTCTTCTGTAATATCCTGCTCGATTCCATCCATATCATCAACCAGTTCTGCTACATTCATGAAGTTAACTGTAATATATTTCTGAATATCCAGATCAAAGTTTGTATTTAATGTATCCATTGCAAGCTCCGGTCCTCCGAAAGAGTGTGCATGTGTGATCTTATCCAGACCATGACCTTCAATCTGTACATAACAATCTCTATAGACAGAAGCAATATACACTTTTTTATTTGTATTATCTACATTTACCACCATCAGGGAGTCTGATCTTGTTCCCTTACCAAGATTATTTTCCCTGGAGTCAACTCCAAAAATAGCAAATGTCTCCTGATTCACTTCCGGCTCTTCTTCTACTTCTTCTGGCTCTTCTTCCTCTTGCACTACCTGCTTTGTCTCTTTCTTTGGCTCTTCCTTTTCCTTCTTCTTTCCGCAACCGGAAAAAGAAGCAACTGCAAGTGCAACGATCATAAGAACTGCAAGTATTCTTCTCTTTTTCACCTGAATTTTCCTCCTTCTCTTTGTCTTATCTCCATATTGATACGAAAAAGTTTCTCGTTACTGTTCACTCCCATGTCAATCAGCGGAGTGATTGACACGGGAGTGAACAGTAACAGTTTCTCTGCATATTTGCAAAAAATGGCTGTGTTTCATCAACAAACACAGCCATTTTAGCACACTTTAATTTAGAAAGCTATAGAAAATCCTCCGTTCTCGCCCGAAAACGGTTCTTTCTGACATTTTTCACCGATTTTCTCACCCATCTTTACCAATGTCTCTGCACCGGTTGCACTGTTTCTCACCAGATCTTCATCCGTCTGCACTTTTCCCGGCTCTGTCAAAAGAACGACTGTAGACCCGCCAAACTCGAACATTCCTTTTTCTTCTCCCCGGTGTACAACAGATACTTTCTTTTTATGATTCTTAATCCGTCCAACCATAAGAGCACCGACTTCCATCTGCAAAACGGTTCCCAGTTCTTCTGTCTGTACAAGACAATATTCCCTTGTATTCATCTTGTAAATCGGAGCATAGTCATTTGCCACCGGATTTACTGTATGGAATACTCCTCTGATCTTTCGCTGTGCAGATTTCACACCATCTGCCACATAACAATATCTGTGGTAGTCATCTACCGTGAGACGGATTATATAAGCTGTTCCACCTTCATAGCGTTTCGCAAGCTTTTCATCCTTCAGAAGACTACGGACTGTATACTGTGTCTGTTTGATAAGAAAAAGTCCATCCCTTTGAATCGGACAAACTGTCACTTTCCCATCGCAAGGACTGATCAGTACTTCTTTTCTTCCGTCAATCGGACGTTCCTCCGCTAAAATCTTACGCGTAAAAAAGTCATTATAAGAAGAATAATGTTTCTTTTCATAGATTGACAGATCAATCTGATTCTTTCTGACAAACGATGGAATCAACAGCTTGGACACTCTGCTGTCCAGCACTTTTCCGCCAAGTCGGGATACCCTGGAACCAAGCAATGGTTTCAGCATCATTCTTGTCAATGTATGTCCATAGATATATTCCAGGAATCTGTCCTGCCCTGTTGTTTTCTCCATCCTGTTTCCGTTTCTGTCTGCATAAATCATAATCTCTCCTCTTACATGAATCTTCGTCTCAATGTCCAGACTACTGCAACCGCTACTACTCCGACTAATGCAGAAAGTGTCTTATTCCCCGGCTTTTTTAATTTGAAATCCATAACAAACAGAAGTCCTACAAGAAGAACCATCGCATGCAGTGCAATTCTGAAATCACAGTGCAAAAATGGGCGAAGCACAACAAGAATCGGTAATGCGATCGACATGGATGTGATCGGCAATCCCTGATAACACTTTCTGTTCTCTGTTGTCTCATCCTGCCTGCACTCTTCTGTTACATTAAACCATGCCAGACGGATCAATCCTGCCAACACATAAAACATAAGAATAAGAACACCGACAATCCCATTCATTCCCATACAATAACAGATGATCGCCGGTCCAACTCCAAAACAGACAATGTCACACAGGGAATCAATCTGGATTCCAAAACGTTTCTCTATTTCTGTTCTATCCTTCTTTGTTCTTGCAATCTTCCCATCAAACATATCACACAGACCAGACAGTGCAAGACACAATACTGCAAGATCCAGATGTCCATTCAATGACAGCATCATCCCACCAATCGAAATCCACAGACTGATATATGTAAGTATAACTGTGTAATCATAAACACCTAACATTTTATTTCCCCCTTATTTTTATTCTTATCAGAAGAACTCTCCATTTATTTATGCTTTCTTCCTTAAGTTTCTTCCTATTGTAAAATTCGCCACGATCGTGAAAATTGCACTGATCAATAATTCTGTATAATATCCAAGTCCTCTGCTTAAGATCATTCCCGGAATCAAAAGTGCACTTCCGAAAACCGGTTCAAAAATCATCGAAAACAGTTTTTCACTGATGCCCATACCGCCCGGCAGTGGCAGCATATCCACAGAAACCGAAATCACAGACTGCAGAAGAATGATCACGAACGCATTCGTTCCGGACAGTCCAAATGCCTTATATACAAACCAGGTTGCTGTAAACAGTGCGAACCTCTGAAATAGTGTGATTGCAAATACATTAACCAGCACCATCATATGATCTTTCAGATAAACCGCTGTTGCATGATACTGATCCATTGATGCATTCAGTTTCTCAATTCTTGTACTCTTATGTCGCATCAGATGCATTTTTTCCAGCAGTTCCATCCCTTTCACAAGAATAGAACGTGCAAGCACCGGATGAAATACAAGGAGCAGCATAGAAGACACACAAAATACATTTAGTCCTGTTCCAAGATAAAAAATATGACGGATATCATACATATGTGTTCTGATGAATCCCCTGCCGAAGATCATAAGTCCAAGACCGATCACAACGAGAACCATTTTATAGGTAATCGTGACAATCATCAATACAAGCGTTGATACCGGGATTGGAATTTTCTCTTTCTTCATATAATAAATCTGCGCCGGCTGTCCTCCTGTTGCGGATGGTGTGATACAGCTGAAAAAGAATCCTACAGAGGAGAACAAGAAACATTTCCATTTCTTTAGATGAATACCAAGCGTATGCATCATATAAAATATAATAATTGACTCTCCCCAAATAAAGATAATCACACAGGCAACACCCGGAAGCAACCAGTATAAATTCACTGTTTTCAGAATTTCTGCAATCTCGCTTAAATCCTCTCCATGGAACACTCCATAGAGTGTTGCCGCAAAGACAAGAAAGAGAAAAAGTACATTAAATATCATTTTCTTTTTATTTTCCATTTTCTCCTCCTACTTTACGAACCAGATTTCTGTAAATTTTCCATCCGTTTGTCCGGCAGCTTACAAACCAGGTCAACTCCGCTACCGCAACTCCACCGATCACATCCACAATTACATGCTGTTTTGTTACAAGCGTAGAAACAAAGACCAACACTGCAATCATTACAGATACGATCTTATACCACACCGGTACTTTTTTGTCTCCCCTGATTCCAATACAGCAGAACCAGCTTGCCATACAATGAATTGATGGAAATAAATTCACCGGTTCATCAATCTGATATAAAAAACGCATGCCCTGAACAAAAATTCCGTTCCCTACAAGTTCTGGTCTTACATTTGTTGTCGGATAAAACACAAAAAACAGAAAACAAATGATTCTTGCATACAAATCAGCCGTAAAGAATCTGTATTTTATCTCTTCCTCCCGCAATGATACAAGCAGATAATTAATCACCCAGAAAATGTAACATCCAAAATAAACAAGAATAAATGCCGGTATCATTGGGATCTTTGTATCTAATGCAAGTGACAGGTTATGGTACTCACCGTTATCTGTCAATCTCGGTGCTCCCCAGTAGACAGCTGAATTCACCAGAAAAACAATTACTGGCGGGAGTAAGATCTCTATTATTCTCTTTCTGTCCAAATCCCCTGTCCTTTGTCTCACTTCTTGTTTTCTCCATTCTTTTCCCATTTTATGATGTAACCGGATTGCTCCATTCTATGCAATTCCCACAATCCTCATTCTATCCCACTTTTTCATAATAACAATAGGCTTTGGCATTTATTAAAGAAAAAAGTGCCATTCTTTAAGGAACAGCACTTTTTTCTTTAGAATTTCTTCAGAATTTACCGCAAATGCATTTCAGGGCTTACATCTCGTCTTCTCTGTATCCAAAATTTTTCATCATATAATCACTGTCTCTCCAGTTCTTCTGAACCTTCACCCACAGCTTCAAATTTACTTTGCAATCCAGCAGACGCTCGATCTCAAATCTTGCAGTACTTCCGATTTTTTTCAGCATACTTCCCTGCTTTCCGATGATGATCCCTTTATGGGAATCTCTCTCGCAGATGATTGTAGCATCAATATGACACACTTTGTGGTTCATCTTCATCTGATCGATTGCTACTGCGATTCCATGAGGGATCTCCTCATTCAAGCTATGCAATGCTTTCTCGCGGATAATCTCTGCCACGATCTGGCGCTCCGGCTGGTCTGTGATTGTATCTTCATCATAGAACTGCGGTCCGTATGGAAGATATTTCATAATTACATTTACAAGCTCATCCGTATTATCGCCTCTTCTTGCAGATACCGGAACGATTTCTGCGAAATCACATTCCTTACGATATGCATCAATAAAAGTAAGAACCTCTTCCTTCTTCACCATATCAACTTTATTGATAACAAGAATAACCGGTGTCTTTACCTTCTTTAACTGCTCAATAATATGCTTCTCACCTGCACCGATAAATGTAGATGGCTCTACAAGCCAAAGTACAACATCCACTTCATTCAAAGAACGTTCTGCAATATTCACCATATACTCACCAAGTTTATTCTTTGCTTTGTGAATTCCCGGTGTATCTACGAACACAATCTGACCTTCCTCTGTTGTCAGAACAGTCTGGATACGATTTCTTGTTGTCTGTGGTTTATTTGATGTGATTGCAATCTTCTGTCCGATCAGACGATTCATCAAAGTAGATTTTCCAACATTTGGTCTTCCGATCAGTGTGACAAATCCTGATTTAAAATTATCCTGCATACTTTTTCCTTTCTTTTTCTATCTTAAAGTGTCTTTATTTCAAGGAACATCTCTTTCTGCTCCTCAATCTTCTCTTCACTTCCGATCACGCAAAGTTCATGTGCATCAAGTAATGCTTGAAGTACATCGGCAAGTGCACGGATGTCTGACTGCTGTGCATCAAGGATCTGATCTCTCTCTTCCCTGATCATCTCAGCAGATACATGGTTCATATAAAGATTCATTGATCTGCTTCCCTTTGCTGCCGGATTCATCGGACGGTCGATATTACTGATCGTTCCGATAATAAACTTGTTCATGTCTCTGTCATCTACATTGAAGTTCTTCAGATAATCCACAACTCCTTCGTAGATTTCCATTGTCTTCTCCAGATTCGGGTCACGGTAAGATACCAGATATCCCTCTCCAATACGATTGAAGCTGCTCATGCATCCGTAAGCTCCGCCCTTCACACGGACATTCTGCCACAGATAATCATAGCTCAAGATGACTTTCAGAATCTGAAGTGCTCCTGTATACTCAACACCACGGTCAATAAAGTTACCTGTTCTTGCAACATACTGAACTTTTGAAGATGTCTTGAATCCCTCGTTGCGTTTCACACAATGAATTTCACACGGTATCTCTGCTTCCTTTTCCTCTGTATGAAGTGTGTCTGCAATCTTTGCAAATGCTTCTTCCATCGGTGCAAGACCATCCGCTGATGAAGTATAACTGATGATCAGATTGTCCTTGCGGAAAATCTGCTGTGCAATCTTTCTTAAGTTTGCAATCAGTTCTGCTTTCTTCTCCTCAAAGTTTTCCTCCAGTTCCTTTACAACCTCATAGTAACCGATTCCATCTGTATCATCTTTGAACTTCGCCATCGGTGAAGTATAAGACAGGGAACGAAGGGCTGCTGTTGTGTGCCCGGATGACAGGAAGGACATCTGCAGTCTGGATTTCAACATTGCTAAGATTTCTTTCAGACGCTTCTCATCTCCAAGGTCAGATTCCATCAGAATCTCACGCATCATAGAGAACAGAACATTCATCTTCGGATACAGTGCTTTACCTTTGATTTCAAATGTCGCACGGAATTCTTTCTCCTTTACCTTTGTTACGTCTGTGTAAAGCTCCAGAGAAGTTCCGATTCCTCCTGTGTGTACATTGATCTCATTAAACAGTTCACTGTATTCATAATTCTTTGTATTAATAATTCCAAGCACACTCTGAAGAATGCTGATATATGGAAGTTTCTCTTCCGGAATACCGGACAGGTCAAACAAAAGCGCTGTGTATCCAATTCCATTCGTCTCAACTTCATGGTGTACCAGCTTCACTCCGCTTGTCTCAAGCTCTTTATTATAAATCGGTGCAATCTCTCTGGAAATATCTTCGCGTCCGAGTACAGGAATCTTCGCCAGATCTTCCGGTGCCGACTCTTCTTCCTGATATTCTTCCAACTCTTTCGTTGCTTTCACAAGTGCATCGATTTCTTCTTTTGACAAACTGTCTTTGTATGCCTGAAGCTTATCTGCAAGTTCCTTATCCATTCTTGCAGTACGTCCACGCTCCGGCTTAATAATCACGATAGAACCATGTGTATTATCCAGGAGATATTTCTGGATCAGTTCTTCAAAGTATCCTGTCTCCACCTGTTCTTTCAGAAATTCAAATGTCGGAATTGCCTGCATGTGGATAAATGGTTTCGTCTCATCATACAGCCAGCTATCAAACAACTGCAGTCCATACATCAGTCCACGCGGATAATTTCCGAAATCAGCCTCGCGGAAACGGAATTCATGATAGTTGATTCCGGCGCGAAGTGCTTTCTTATTGATTCCATTTTTCACAATATCTTTCAATGTATCTTCAATTACACGAACGAATTCTTCCTTCTGCTCTACATTCGCATTCTTAGAAATCACAGAGAAGATCGGCTGATAAACTCCGTTATCATAAGATCCTGAGATATCCTTGCCGACCCCTGCATCGAGAAGTGCTTTCTTCAGCGGTGCGCCCGGTGCGGACAGAAGTGCGTAATCCAGAATCTCAAATGCCAGATATAGTTTCTCATCCAGTGTAGTACCGATCACTTTATTATAAGAAAGATAGGTGTTATCCTCCTCACTCTCTTCACTTGCGATGGAATACTCCTGAACGACTTCCTTCATCTCTGTAAATGGCTTCTGCAGATGAATCTCTGAATCCACCGGTTCATTCTCAAAATCTGATAAATACTTCTCATCAAGCCATCTTAATTTCTCTTCCATATCCATATCACCATACAGGTAAATATAGCTGTTAGATGGGTGATAATACTTTCTATGGAAATCTAAAAATTGCTCATAAGTAAGTTCCGGAATTACCTCCGGGTCTCCACCGGATTCTACGGAATACGCGTTATCCGGGAACAGAGAGTTCAGAACCACGCGGTCAAGTACGCCTTCCGGAGAAGAGAATGCTCCTTTCATCTCGTTGTATACAACACCGCTGATTGTCAACTCTCCATCTGGATCATCCAGCTTATAGCTCCAACCTTCCTGGCGGAATGTCTTGTCATTCTGATAAATATTTGGATAAAATACTGCATCCATATAGACATGCATCAGGTTCTGGAAATCCTTGTCATTGCAGCTTGCCACCGGATATACTGTCTTGTCCGGATAAGTCATCGCATTCAAAAATGTATTCAGAGAACCTTTCACAAGCTCAACAAACGGATCCTTCACAGGGAATTCTTTCGATCCGCACAGAACAGAATGTTCCATAATGTGTGGAACTCCTGTACTGTCTGACGGTGGTGTACGGAATCCAATTGTAAACACCTTGTTCTCATCATCATTTTCCATAAGAAGCACTCGTGCTCCGCTTTTCTTATGCTTCAGAAGTGTCCCCTTTGACTTCAGATCAGATAAATCTTCTGTCTGTAGCACTTCATATGCATTCAAATCATATATACTCATTCTTTTTCTCCTGCCTGTTTTCTTTCTGTTATGGGGAACCGCATGCGATGCGGTATAAATCATTTTACCAGTCTCTAGTATATCCGATTTCAACCATAAATACAAGAAAAGCCAGCGGAAAGAGTGCTTTACATCTTTTCCACTAGCTTTTTAGATTTATTCTATAGTTTTACTTTGCAATTCCATTCATCAGCAGCACAAAAAAGATTCCGGCTGCCAGAAGATCCGCACAGCCACCTGCACTAATATTTCTGCAAATATAATCTGCGTCCATCTGGCATAGCTCGTACAGGGCATTCTCCCTGTAAGCACCTCCATTTTTCAGAAACTCTCCTGCCTCCTGATGGACTGCCCGAAGCGTCTCCTGATTATGTCTGGCAAGAATATTGGAGTCCTCTACTTTGCTCATCAATGTCAACAGAGTCTGGAGTTTCACCCGGTTCCAGTCATGATTTGCTGCAATCCCTTCAAGAAGCGTTGGCAAAGCCAGAGTTATTATGGCTGGATAACCCTGGACCGCTTCCCCACGGATGCCCGCAGTGCCATACTGAATCAGATTTTTCTCTCCATTACTTGATGCCGTTCTGGCATTAATCTCAGAAATTTCATTTTTCAGGACATTTACTGTCATTTTTCTCTGCATCTGGAACAAATCAGAAAGAGTATAAGAATTCTTTCCAGATGCCGCACATCTTCCGGCGGCTGCACAGAAGATTCCCAGCGTAAAAATCAGACCCTTGTGTGTATTCACTCCACCAGTTGCCTGATACATGGCAGTTTCCGCCAGAATCCCTGTTTTTCTGATCTCATGAAACAAATCTTCCGGGGAACATTGCAACAAATATCCCTGCTCAGCCATACGGATAAAATAAGGCCGCAGTGCTTCCGCACTCTTTTCAAATGTGTGGAGATCCATATCCGTGTGTGCTCCGTTTGAATACACATCTACCAATCCCGGTTTTGGAGTTGTATAAACTTCTTCCAGCAAGGCTCTCCAGGCTTTCGTCCCGATTTCAACAGCAACAGGACAAACTACCGGTTCAACCGACTGATTTCCATTCATTTTGCAGCCTCTGAGAATTCAAATTCTTTCACTTCACGGACAACATCCATGATTGTTCCATCACGGCTCTCAATAATTCCTACCACGCGGTCACCAAACTGGACTTTTTCCGGTTCTCCTGCGATAGAGTATGCAATATCACGAAGTTCCTCAATTGTCTTAAATGGAAGATCTACATCCTTCATGGCTTCGATCAGATCCTGGCGTCTCGGGTTAATCGCAATACCATAATCTGTAATAACTACATCTACACTTTCTCCCGGTGTTGTTACTGTTGTAACATCGGTACAAATTGCCGGAGTCCTTCCCTGAAGAAGCGGTGCGATCACAATTGCACACTTGGCACCTGCTGCAGTATCAGGATGTCCTCCCTGGGCTCCTGTGATCATTCCATCGGATCCCACAACAACATTACAGTTAAAGTTCACATCCACTTCCAGTGCAGCAAGAATAACAAAATCAAGCTTATTTACAACAGCTCCTTTATTAAACGGATCTGCATACTGACCTGCACTGATTCTGAAATGCTTCAGATTTTTTACAGATTCTACCGCTGCCAGATCAAAGTCCTGGGTATCGAGCAGGCAGTCTACCTGATCGTTGATCAGAAGATCACACATTGGCTTTGTAAGCCCACCGACTCCAAAACGCATACGGACGTTTTTCTCTTTCATTTCCTTGGCAAGAGAGATTGTAGAAGCGATGGATGCACCACCGACTCCGGTCTGATAAGAGAATCCATCCTTAAAATACGGAGAATTTACTACAAATTTTGTACAATAATCTGCCATCATCAGTTTTCTCTGATCTGTGGTTGGTTTTGCTGCTCCTGTGGCAATTTTTTTCGGATCTCCGATTGCATCCACTTCCACCACGTAATCGACTCTTGTCATACTGATATGCGCCGGGAAGTTCGGAAATGGAACAAGACAGTCTGTGATTGCTACGACTTTATTTGCATGCAGTGCGTCAACCATTGCATAAGATAACACACCACAGTCGCTCTTACCACCGATTCCACGGCAGTTTCCATAATCATCACAAGTTGGTGCTCCGATAAATGCAATATCGATCTGATTTTCTCCTGTTACAAGGGAACGGACACGACCGCCGTGGGACTGCATCACTGCGAGTCCTTTCAGTTTTCCATGGGAAATTGCCTCTCCGATTTTCCCCCTTACTCCAGAAGAATAGATATTTGTGATCGTTCCATCTTCAATATATGGCACGATCGGATCATGAGCTTTTCCAAGAGAGCTTGCACATATCGTAATGTCCTTGATTCCCATATCATGGATTTCTTTCATTACCATGTTGACTACATAATCACCCTCACGGAAATGATGATGAAAGCTGACCGTCATTCCGTCTTTAATTCCACATTTTACAAGAACATCGTGGATGCTGTCCACCAGCTTGCTTCCGTTGGAGTTGATCACACTGGTTGTCAGAGGACCATGTTTGCGGTATGTATAACCGTCAAAATGATGTACTCCCTGAAATACTTCTTTCCCGGTTTTTTCGAGTATTTCTTCCGGGATTTCTCTTCCTACTGCATTAATCATCTTATAAATCCCCCTTATATACGCCTGAAGCCTTTGCAAGCTCGATTGTTCTCTTTGCGCCATCATAGAACGCAATGTCAATCATCTTGCCATCTACTGTAAATACACCAATGCCCTTTGCTTTCTTATCATCAATCTCACGGACAACTTTTTCTGCAAAAATAATATCTTTCTGGGATGGTGTGAAGATTTCATGTACGATATCAATCTGTCTCGGATTAATGATTGATTTTCCATCAAATCCCATCAGATGAATTGTCTGAACATCCTGTTTAAAGCCTTCCATATTGTCAAGATCTGTATATACAGTATCAAAGCACTGCACCCCAGCTGCTCTTGCGGCAATCACCATGTTCTGTCTTGCTCCCATCAGCTCGATACCGGTTCCTGTAATATGCGTCTGAAGATCCTTTGTGTAATCTCCACCTGAAAGTGCAATACCAAACAGTCTGTCAGATGCTTCGCAGATATCAAGTGCACGCATCACACCGCGGGCGGATTCGATTGCTGCCATAATCAGTACGCTTCCTTCTTCTCTTCCAAAATCTTTTTCTGCCTGGATTACTTCTTCTTCAACCACCTTCACATCCTGAGCGGACTCTGTTTTTGGAATACGGATTGCATCACATCCACCGGCAACTGCACAACGAATGTCTTCTTTCCAGTAAGGGGTATCCAGACCATTGATTCTGACCACGCGCTCACATCCATGGTAATCAATCGTCTTTAACGCATGATAGAGTGAAAATCTTGCTGCATCTTTCTGGTTTTCTGCTACTGCATCTTCCAGGTCAAGCATAATAGAATCTGGTTTATAAATGTAAGGATCCTTGATCAATCCAGGTTTCTGTGCATTTAAAAACATCATCGTTCTTCTCAGTCGTTTTTTATTCGGGTTCATTCTCTGATTGCACCTCCCCATGGTAAATTCTCTGTCTGTCCGACAGAACGGTATACTGCTGCTTCAATTCTTGCTCTGATCGTGCAGTCAAGTGCACCTTTATCTACAATTGTGAGTCTGACATCATTTACCCCAAGATGTTCCAGCGTCTCATATGCAACCTTTCTTATCTGGTTTCCATACTGGTTGATCACTGCACTTTCCAGTGAAAAGTCAATGCTTCCTTCTCCGGCTTCTACTGTCACCTGACAGTCACTGGATTCCAATGTTCCCGCTACGGCAGGTTTTTTAATTTCCACTTTCCTTTCCTCCATTTCATCAAACCATTTCTCTGTTTCATAGATTTTTTCATTATTTTCTACGCGCTCTGTTATAATTGATCAGACATCCTGCTTTTACAATCTTTCTTTCATCCGGTGTCATATCTGCAACATACAGTGAGATTTCCTTTGCAACTCCATCTTTGATCACATAGGCTTTCACGTCTTTCATATCACCATCTAATACCTGGCGGACTCCCGGAACGAAAATGTAATCGCCAACTTCAAATTCCGGCTCTTCTTTCATCTGGAACGGAATCATTCCCCAGTTCATCACATTGGAGCGGTATCTCTTTGTCGCATATTCTTTTGTGATATTGGCAAGTCCACCAATCACTCTCTGACAGCTTGCCGCCTGCTCTCTTGCAGAACCATCCCCCGGTTTTACCGCATAGATCATGCTTCCTGTCTCTGTCTCTTCCGGACTGATTTCGCTCTGTCCCGGAAGTGTACGGATCACATCATAAACTGCTGTCAATTCCGGATAAATCTCTGTGAGTTTTTCACCTGCAATTCTGGATTTTTCAATCTTATCCACTTCTTTAGATCGTCCAACATATTCAGGATCTCTTCTTGAAAGTGTAAATTCAGCCAGTCCAAGCGGATTGGAGCGATAAGAAGAAGTCTCTCCGGATGGGATCAGCTCATCTGTTGTTGTTACAGGATCCATGATCTTCGAGCATACTTTCAGGAGAATATTATCTGTCAGTTGGCTCATTTCTGGCCAGTCCTTGATATTTGGTCCGTAAACCAGTTCTTTTTCTGTATCACCTTTCTGGTATCCGTAATAGATACGGTTCTGATATACGGTATCATCAAATGTATATTCCGGTACATCTCCCCAGCAGTCGAATTCTTCTGCTGATGTAAGGAATCCCTGATTTGCGGCTGTTGCCGCAATAGAACGTGCATCCATAAGTGCAACTGCAGACATCTGTCCGTTTCCTGGTTTGGATCCTTCTCTGTTCGGGAAGTTTCTGGTTGTATGACGGATACTGAGGCCATTGTTGCACGGAGTATCTCCTGCTCCAAAGCATGGTCCACAGAATGCCGTACGGATAATTGCTCCTGCTTCCATCAGATCAGCAGTAATTCCTTTTCTCGCCAGATTGATAAATACCGGCTGGGAAGAAGGATATACTGCAAGTGAGAAGTCTCCGTTTCCGCAGTTCTTTCCTCTGAGGACATTGGCTGCCTCAACCACATTCGTGTAATTTCCGCCTGCACATCCTGCAATAACTCCCTGCTGGACTTTCAGTCTTCCATCAATGATCTTATCTGTCAGAGTGTAATTCGCTCTTCCATTTCCAACGTGCGCAGCTTCTTTTTCTACTTCTCTTAAGATATCCTCAAGATTTGCATTCAGCTCGTCAATCTCATAAGTATTGCTCGGATGGAACGGCAGGGCGATCATTGGTTTTACTGTACTCAAGTCTACATAGACACAGCCATCATAATATGCTACATCTGCCGGATTCAGTTCTTTGTATTCTTCTCCTCTTCCGTGAAGTGTCAGAAACGCTTTCGTATCTTCGTCTGTTCTCCAGACAGATGACAGGCAGGTTGTCTCTGTTGTCATAACATCAATACCGTTTCTGTAATCTGTTGTCATAGTCGAAACTCCAGGTCCGACAAATTCCATTACTTTATTTTTCACATATCCGTTTTTAAATACCGCTCCGATGATCGCCAGCGCAATATCCTGTGGACCTACCCACGGATTCGGTTTTCCATCAAGATAAATTGCAATGACTTCCGGTCTGTTGACATCATATGTATCACAGAGCAGCTGCTTTACAAGTTCTCCACCGCCTTCTCCGATCGCCATTGTTCCAAGTGCTCCGTATCTTGTATGGGAGTCTGATCCGAGGATCATCTTTCCGCATCCTGCAAACATCTCTCTCATATACTGATGGATAACTGCAATATGTGGTGGAACATAAATTCCGCCGTATTTCTTTGCCGCGGAAAGTCCAAACATATGGTCATCTTCATTGATTGTTCCGCCAACTGCACAAAGAGAGTTGTGGCAGTTTGTCAGCACATATGGGATTGGGAACTTTTCCATGCCTGAAGCTTTTGCTGTCTGGATGATTCCTACAAATGTGATATCGTGAGATGCCATTGCATCGAACTTAATCTTTAACTTTTCCATATTTCCAGAAGTGTTATGTGCTTCCATAATGGAATATGCAATAGTTCCTTTTCTTGCCTCTTCCTTACAGACGCTCTTTCCTGTAAGTGCTTCCGCCTGCGCCTGTTCCTCTGCGATTTCATTTCCATTGATCAGATAGACACCTTTGTCATATAACCTAACCATTGTGTTTCCTCCTTGAATGAAATTTGTTTCTGTATCTCTTATACAGAAGTTACTTGTTTAATTTCGTTTTAGATTTGACATTTCCTGATTTCAGTATATGATTCCACGCTATCAAAATCAAATATATAAAACCGTAGTTTATTATCGGTTTTTCCGATATTGTTTTTACGGTGCTAATATACATTCTCGCAGAGAGTAAAAAAACTGCCGCGTAAATATAAAGAAGCCAGAATCCCCCTTCTAACGAGTTCTTCTGACTTCTTTTGCACTCTAGCTCATGGCAAAATATTCATTATTAGTATATACTTCACGAATCACTTTTTCCAGTTCTTTTGCTCCCTTGGACTGATACTCATCTGCCGGATATGCAATTCCAAGATCCAGAAAAACCCCCTTTTTTCCAATTCTAAGATATCTGATATCATCATATTCTTCCGCACAGGACTGATAAGTAAATGCAAGTCCGAGCCCTTCTCGCGCCATTGACACTGCCATCGCTGCTGAAATATCATTGTGATCTGCTTTAAATTTCAGCTTTTGTTCTGTAAACATTTTTCGGCTGAAACTTCCCAGAATCGTATCATATCCACTCATGATCATTTTGTATTCCGCTGCTTCTTTCAAACTGATCCAATAATTATCAGTCTCCTTTATCTGATGCATCTTTTCTGTGATCGGATGATCTTTATTGGCCGCAAGCAGGATTTCATCCTTCTTCAGTGTCTCCACATTACTTTTCAGCTTTGTTACCGGCATTGCAACAATTGCAATGTCAAGCTTTCCTTCTAATAGAAGCTCTTCCAGTTTCATGCTGTGTGCTTCCACAACTTCTACCTTTACTTTCGGATAGATTTCCTGAAATTTCTTTAAAACTTTTGGAAGCATACGGCAGCCACGAAATGAACTGATCCCGAGAATCACCTTGCCTGCTGCAAGATTTTCATTATCCCAGAGCTGATTCTTTGCTCTTTGATACTCCAGTAATATTTCACTTGCATGATCAATAAAACATTTTCCACTGTAAGTCGGAGTAATTCCCTTTGATGTTCTCACAAAAAGTTTCGTCCCGAGTTCCGACTCAAACTGATGTAAGAACTGACTCAATGAAGACTGTGCCATATAAAGTCGCTCTGCCGCGCGGGAAATACTTTCCTCTTCTGCCAATGTCACCAAATATACAAGTTCTTTCATTTCCATTTTATGTCCTCCTTTTATCATCCCCTTATTGTTCACAGCATAGTTGCAAGCAGTAACGTATCTCATCATTTAAAACCGCTTTTAGTTATGGGATGCAAATAATATTGCTATCGTTTTTTTCGATATCTATTATCTGTTTTTTTCTATTGTACCTATACTAACCATATTATATAATCCAATTATAGATTTGGCAATCCTGCACAAATAGAAAGTGCACTCAAAGAAAGGATTAATATTTATGAACAAAAAACTGTTAGAAGGTGTCATTGACATGCATGTCCACAGTAATCCTGATATCCGTCATCGAAGATACGACGATTTTGAGCTGATGGAAGCAGCGATCCGTGTTGGGGCACGGGCAATCGTAATTAAGACGCATCAGGGAACTACCGTTGATCGTGCATATCTCTGTAACAAACATAATGAACTGACTCATTATGGAGACAATAACTTCACAATGTACGGCGGTATTACATTAAACCGACAGATGGGTGGAATTAATCCATACGCTGTTGAGAGTGGATTAAAACTTGGCGGAAAAGTCGTATGGCTTCCTACACAGTCAGCGAGAAACCATCTCGAGAAAATGAAACAGTCGATGGATCGCTGTGTCGATGTCATCCGGGATGGTAAGCCAGTTCCAGAATTATACGATGTATTCCGTCTGGTAAAAGATTTTGATGTAGTTCTTGGCACAGCTCATATTTCACCGGAAGAAAGTTTTCGTATCATTGAAGCTGCCAGAGATGCCGGTGTTAAAAAAATCGTAGTAACTCACCCAGAATGGTGGCTTGTCGACATGAGCCTGGAAGATCAGGTGAGACTGGTAAAAGATTACAATGTCATTCTTGAACACTGCTTTGCTCAGCCACTTGGAGGCGGAAAATATAAGAGTAATCTTCCAATGAATCTGGAAGCAATTGAAGCCTGCGGGTATAAAAATGTTATGGTCTGCACTGACGGTGGGCAGGTAGAAAATCCATGCTGGGAAGATGCTCTCACTCAATATATTCAATATCTTATCGACCACAATATACCAGAAGAACAGATCTATCATATGACACATACGATTCAGGCAGAACTTTTAGGTCTTTCAGTCTGACCAATAGAATTGTAAAGGAGAAACATTATGCTTAGTTTTCTTATTATCATGGCAATTGTTATCGCTGTTGTCATCGGATACAAAACAGGATTTAATACAGGTTTCTTTGCCATAGTTTTTGCCTATCTAATTGGTGGATTTGTTATAGGAATGTCACCGAAAGATATCATTAATGGCTGGCCTGTCAACACAATGTTTGTTATTTTTTCAGTATCTTTGTTTTACAATTTTGCACTGGTAAACGGAACTCTGGAAAAAACTGCACGCTATCTTCTCTACGCATTCAGAAAATTTCCAGGACTTCTTCCTTTCGCACTATATATTGCAAGTGCAGGAATTGCTGCACTTGGAGCCGGTTTCTTTACAGTTATGGCATTCATGGCACCATTGACCCTTCTGATCTGTGAAGAAGCAAACATGAATAAACTGATTGGTGCTGTTGCGATCAACTGCGGAGCACTGTCCGGTGCAAACTTTATGACAAGTGGAAGCGGAATTATTTTCCGTGGACTTATGGATGAAGGTGGATATACAAATGCATCTTTCCACTACACTGCCGCCATCTTCATTGCAAGTGTGATCTTTTCACTTCTTTTGATCACATTTTTCAGATATGTACCAAAGAGCAGTCGTACAATTGGACAGGGTGTTACATTTGAAAAACCTGGAGCTTATACTTCTCTTCAGAAAAAGAATCTTTATCTAATGCTGCTTATGATCTTTGTTGTACTTATCTTTCCTGTATTACATATTATTTTACCTGGCGTAGAAGTGATTGCTTTTATCAATGATCGAATGGACGTGGGACTGGTTGCAATTGTCTTCTCTGCAGTTGCACTCTTTATGAAGCTTGCTCCGCAGAAAGAAGTCATTGCAAAAGTACCCTGGAATACAATCATTATGATCTGCGGTGTCGGTATGCTGATTCAGGTTGCCGTTACTGCTGGAACAATCGATCTTCTTGCGGCATGGGCCGGAAGTAGTCTGCCGAAATGGAGTATTCCACTTGCATTCAGCCTGATTGGAGCTGTTATGAGTTTCTTCTCCAGTACATTAGGTGTGGTCTGCCCTGCACTTTTCCCACTGGTTCCAACCCTTGCACTGACAACAGGACTCAATCCTCTGGTACTGTACACAAGCATAGTAATCGGTGCACAAAGCTCAGCGATTTCCCCATTTTCTTCCGGTGGAAGTCTGATTATGGGATCCTGTACTACAGAAGAAGAACGTACTCATATGTTCCCGAGATTACTTTTCCAGGCTGTTCCGATCAGTGTGATCTCTGCTGCTGTATTTAATGTAATACTATCATTTGTTTTATAGTTATTTTTACTTAGGAGGAACTGAATATGGTCGCATTAATCGGCTTTATTATGATTTTTTTGATTGTCTTTCTTCTTCTAAAAGGCAAAATGTCACCTATTGTTGTCCTTGCACTGATTCCAACCATTGCTGCTTTGCTCCTTGGATTCTCTCCGCAGGAAATTGCCAGATTTATTAAAGATGGCATCAGTACAACCACAAGCAATGGTATTCTGTTTATTTTCTCCGTGATTTATTTCGGAGTAATGTCTGATACAGGTATGTTTGATGTTATTGTAAACTTTCTCGTTAAAAAAGCCGGAAACAATGTTATCGCAGTTACTGTCGCTACCGCTATCATTGCTACCATCGCTCATCTTGACGGAACAACCGCAACAACTGTATTAATCACAATTCCTGCGCTTTATCCTGTTTATAAAGCAATGAAGATTGACACGAAGATTCTGCTGTGCCTGACAGGTGCATGTATGGGAGTTATGAATCTTCTCCCATGGGGAGGTCCTGTTGCACGTGCCGCCACAGTGCTTGGAATGGATGCCAATGATCTCTGGCACATCCTGATTCCGATTCAGATTGTTGGACTTGTCTTTAACATTGTTCTTGCTGTTTTGCTTGGAATGTTAGCTGTTAAACAGGGTGCCGGAGCTGGAAAGGGAGAAGTTGTTGACGTTGATGAAAAGGCAAAAGATGAGGAAGATGCTCTAAGAAGGCCGAAACTTCTAATCTTCAATCTGCTGCTGACCATCGGACTGATTGTGATTCTTTCTACCGGATATCTCTCCAGTTATGTAGCCTTTCTTCTGGCACTGAGTATTGCTCTTGCTGTAAATTATCCTGATCTGAAGCTTCAGGATAAACTGATTAAGAAGCATGCACCTGCTGCTCTGATCATCTCAGCTACACTTTTTGCAGCCGGTGCTATGGTCGGAATATTCGATGGAACAGGAATGCTGACTGAAATGGCAAATGCCCTGATGAGTATTATTCCTGACTTCATGGGACGTTTTATTCACATTGTCTTCGGAATTATTGCCCTGCCGCTTGGACTCTGTATCGGAACAGATGCATATTTCTACGGAATCATGCCACTTGTTATGGAAGTTGGACAAAGTTATGGTGTCGATGCTCTGAACACTGCACTTACCATGGTCATCGGAAAGAACCTGGCCCTGATGGTAAGTCCTCTTGTTCCTGCCACTTACCTTGCAACCGGACTTGCTAATGTTGAGCTGAAAGATCACATGAAATTCAGCATTCCATGGTACTGGGCAATCAGTGTGATCATGATCGTGATCGGAATCATTTTCCAGATCATACCACTGTAACTGACATAGCAATACAGCCGCATGGCTGAACTTTTACTGAAAATAACCAATTTTACTGCCAAAAAATCCAGGAAATCAAAGTCATACATTGATTTCCTGGATTCTCTATTTATAACAAGATTCTATCACTATCATCCGGCACAAAAATCATTGGCCGATCACTTTCTTCACAGTTTTCCAGCCATTTTCTGCTCTCTGCCAGATACTTTTCCTTTCGTAGCGTCCGGTCTGTTTTATCTTCCAGATGCCACAGTACAACATTCTTTACGTTCATTTCGACCGCTTCCTCGCAGGCTTCCTTTACTGTAGCATGCTTCTTCTCGTAGGCATGGAATTTTTCTTCATCTGCATAACAGCACAACACCTCACGCAACAGCCAGTCCGTTCCTGTTCCCACTTTCATCATTCCCTGATTCAGCGGTTCATCTCCTGTGAATACAAGTAGTTTTCCGTTCTTCAAATGCAGTTTATAACCATACTGAAGTGTCTTCTTTGAACCGATATCAAAGAATTCTATCTCCCAGCCATAAATCATTTTCTTCTCTCCAGGTGTTACCGGCTTGAAGAAAATGTATTTTCCGATCATCCGGTAGAATTTCTCCCTGAGCATCTTCTTGCAGAAAAGATCCAGCATATCAAGCACTTCTTCCGGTCCATAAATATGCAGTTTCCCCGTATAATTTCCTTTTTCCATCTTTACAGATAGTACACGGATCATCCATAATACGCCGAGGCAGTGATCCATGTGGCAGTGACTGATGAAGACATGATGAACCTTTTCCAATTCAATCCCCATCTCGTCCAGTCTGCTAAGCAATCCATTGCCACCACCTGTATCCGTCAGAAAGATTTCTTCTCCATCCTGTATTGCAAAGCAGGTGTTATATGACTTTACCGCTGTTGCATTCCCTGTTCCTAATACTTTCAGTTCCTCCATGAGCTTCTCCTTCCTGGTATCATTATAATACAAAAACAGCGGCAAGTCAGTTTTGATCACTGAATTACTGCTGTTTTCTATGTTACTACTTATGCCTGTTCTACATAGTCATCCACCATTTCATACAGTTTGGCAAGATGGATTCTGCGTTCTTTTTCTTCCTTCTCTTCTGACAGTTTTCTCTCGATCAGATTGCCTGTCGTATTCAGAATATATTTCCCCCAGAAAGATGTACTTCTAACGTTCGTTTTTACAGCGTTCATACTTAACCTCTACTTTCTTTGATTTGCTTTGGTTCTTTTACACTTTCAATATAACGCTGTCTGCTATTTGTTTCAAATATATATAATCATTAGGTTGTATCGGTTTTCCCGATAACATTATTCTTCTGTTCCAATCAAGACTTCCTTCCCTCGGAATGCGAATCCATAATGCCGGATTCGCTCCTTTTTGATTCCTCTGGCAAGTAGTTCTGTATCATATTCTTTTTCATCAATCTGACGCAGTGCATTCTCTACTGTCTGCTCGAGTGATTTTTCTTTTTTCATGTTTTGGACTTTAAACTCCATCACGATTGCATCCAAATTTTCTTTCAAAGGTTCCATTACTACATCATAACGTCCGAATCCGCTTTCTCTGTTCGATGTAATTCTATATTTTTCGGCTAAATCCACGATCAGTCCAAGAACAAATCCGTGGTAGAATCTCTCCGGTTCCTGTTCTTCGGATGGCTTATTCCCAGTATCAAAACTGCTAAAGGTCTGAAGTGCAACCTGATTCATAAACTGGTTCATATAATCCAGATCTCCTGCAATCAATGCATCTTTAAAATTGCCATACGCAGAATCTTCTTCCGAGAACCAGTCTTCGATCATCTTCTCAAACATCAGCATCGTCTCATGGTTTGTGATTTTCAGATAATATTGACGCTTACCGGTTCTGTTATCCATCTCATACCGGTCAACTTTCAGGTAACCGCTGGCAAGCAGAAGACTCCAGATGGCTCCACGTTTTCTTCCAAGCTGCTCAAAAATCACCTGTTCATCCAGATCTGTGCAGATTGTTCTACCTTGTAACAGATCTTCCATCTCCGATTTAATCTTTGCCGGACTTTGGCGGATCAAGTTGGATACAAGTACATTTCCACTGGTATCTGCCCAGTACGTCCCATATTCTCCTGTATCCAGATATTTTGTGATCGACCACGGATTATAAATATCTTTCCGCTTACCAAAAGAAAATCCGTCATACCAGTAACGGATATTTTCCTTTTCAGAAGACAATCCGTTATTCTCTAATACCTGAAAGACTTCCTTCTCTGTAAATCCAAAGGAAGTACTGTACTTTTCTGATGTTGTTGTTACAACTTCCAAATTGTTCAAATCAGAAAAGATGGATTCCTTACTGACTCTTGTAATTCCAGTCAGAAGTCCCCGTTCCAGATATGGATTTGTCTTAAATGTGCTATTAAATAAGCTTCTTATAAAATCAGCTAGTTCTTTCCAATAGTCGTTTACATATGCCTCTTGTAGCGGTGTATCATACTCATCCAGTAGAACTAACGCATTCTTACCATAATAACGTCTTAAATAATCACACATATACTGTATCGCAATTCCTGCAACATCATCCCCCATATCCACTGAGACCGAATCGTAAAACTCCAGGTCTCTACCACTGAGAACTCCCGTCTCCTTCAAAAATTCAAAGTCTGCATACAACTTTGTAATCTTATGGATAATCCCCATTCTGGTTTTCTCATAAGTTGATCCTTTAATATCTGCAAAACTCATAAAAATCACCGGATAGGTTCCCTGAAGTTCACGGAATTTTTCTTCTTTCCAAATGTCCAGACCTTCAAAATACTTCTTGCAATCTGAATGATTGACTGAAAAGAAATAGTCCGTCATACTCATAAGTAATGTTTTTCCGAATCTTCTTGGGCGTGTGATTAATGTAACACTATCCTGATTCTCCCACCATTCCTTTATAAAAGCTGTCTTATCTATATAAAACATATTTTTATCAGCTATTTTTGCAAAATCCTGAATTCCAATCCCTATTGTTTTCATATGCTCTATTTCCTTTCGCTGATCTATCACTACTACCTGGCTGATGAAACAAGATTGTTTCTATTTCTTTTCATTTTATCATACTTTTCTAACAGAACAAAGAGCAGAATTTTTCAGCTCCGCCAGTTCCAATTCTCTATTTTTCTATTTATAGGCTTTATCTATAAATCCTTTCTTCATATATGCATTATCTATTGGAAAACTTCATTCAAAAACGATAAAATTTATCTATAAAAACTTTGGTTATGAGTGGATTGTTCCCATCGTTTTTTTTCAAAAAGTATACGTTTAACAAAACAATCTATCTGCAACAGCCATCCACAAAACCAACAATAAGGAGAACGATTATGGAAATTATTAAAGATTTACCGGAAGTATTCGAAGAATTCGCAGAACAGCGTCAGAAATCATTTCTCGCTGTAAAACAGTTAAAAGACAAAGGAATCCCTGTGGTTGGATCCTACTGTACTTATTTTCCAAAGGAGATTGCCATGGCAATGGGCGCTGTAACCGTCAGCCTCTGTTCTACATCTGATGAGACGATCCCTGCTGCTGAAAAGGATCTGCCACGTAACTTATGTCCACTGATCAAATCCAGTTATGGATTTGCAAAGACAGACAAATGTCCTTTCTTCTACTTCTCGGACGTTGTTGTCGGAGAGACAACCTGTGACGGAAAGAAGAAAATGTATGAATATATGGGTGAATTCAAAGATGTCTTCATCATGGAACTGCCACAGTCCCAGCGGACTGAAGTTCTTGATCTCTGGAAATCTGAGATTCTCCGCTTCAAAGAATATCTTGAAGAAAAATTCGAGGTGACAATCACTGAGGAGCAGGTTCGCGAGGCAGTTAAGCTTGAAAATGAAGTCCGCACATCCTTGAAGAATCTTTACGGAGTCATGAGACATGATCCTGCCCCGATCAAAGGACATGACCTTTTCCGTGTTCTGTACGGAAGCGGATTCAAGCTTGACCGTACACTGATTGCCGACGAAGTTGACGCACTGACAGCCAAAATCGAGAAAGAATACGCTGAAGGAAAACGTGAAGATAAGAAACCTAGAATCCTGATCACCGGATGTCCGATTGGCGGTGCAACAGAGAAGATCATTGATGCTGTTGAGAATAACGGTGGAATCGTTGTTACATTTGAAAACTGCTCCGGTACAAAATCCATCGACCGCCTGATTGACGAGGATGCAGAAGACATTTACCAGGCGATTGCAGAGCGTTACCTCTCAATCGGATGTTCTGTTATGACTCCAAACCCGAACCGTCTGGAACTTCTCGGAAGACTGATCGACGAGTACAAAGTAGACGGAGTCCTTGAGATGACTCTTCAGGCATGCCACACATATAACGTAGAGACTCTTTCCATCCGCCGCTTTGTAAACGAGGAAAAGGGAATTCCATATATGAATGTTGAGACAGATTATTCCCAGACTGATGTCGGACAGCTGAATACACGTATTGCAGCCTTTATCGAAATGTTATAATCTGGTAACTGTTCAGAGCCAAGCAAAATTTCAAAAAACAGGTATAAAATGCTTGCATTTTTAAGACTGTTTTTGAAATTTTATTTGGCGGATACGCCACACCGACGAAATGCGTAGCATTTTGGAGGTTGGCTCTGAACAGTCATCTGTTCTCATGCGAGAGCCGACTGTTTTTATAAAGGAGCTTTTATTATGAACTATATTGGAATTGACATCGGTTCAACTTGTGCGAAAACCGTTGTTTTGAACGAAAAGAAAGAACTTATCCTGGAATTCGTTCAGCCAACCGGATGGAGCAGCGTAGATACAGCCGAAGAAATCCGTCAGAAACTGGAGCTTTCCGGAATCAATCTTTCTGATGACTCTTCCTGCTGTGTAGCAACCGGTTATGGACGAATTTCTGTTCCTTATGCTGATAAGACTGTTACAGAGATCACCTGCCATGCACTTGGTGCCGTACATTTATTTCAGCATCCTGACCTGACCGTGATCGACATCGGTGGCCAGGATACGAAGATCATCCAGATCGAACAGGGATTCGTAAAAGATTTTATCATGAATGATAAGTGTGCTGCCGGAACCGGACGTTTTCTCGAAGTGATGGCTAACACTCTTTCCCTTCGCCCGAATGAAATGTTTGATCTGGCACGCCTGGGGTCTGACACAACGATCAGCTCTATGTGTACTGTATTCGCAGAATCTGAGGTCATCGGACTGATCGGTAAAGGCGAGCCAAAAGAAAATATTGCTTATGCAGTAGTAAATTCCACCATTCGTAAAGTTGCCGCCCAGGTCAGCCGGATGAATGGTGAAATGTTCACATTCTGCCTGACCGGAGGTCTGTGTGAATGTGATTACATCCGTGAGGCTTTATCAAAAGAACTTGGAAAAGATGTTTTTTCCTGCCCGGATGCCCGCTACGCCGGTGCGATTGGTGCTGCAATTAGTGCGATGAAGGTACGAAGATAAATATCCACAAAAAGCACTTCTCAGATTAACTCCTAAGAAGTGCTTTTATACGTCTTCTGTTTGACTTAACTGTTTATGAACATTACGTCCACCATACATAATTCGCACTACGTATACTATTCCCGTTTCATTTCTGCTTCAACTTCATCTGCTGAATACACTCTGCCTGTTCTTTTACTTCAGGTTCGACACGTGCAAATACATTTGCTGTTCCTGCTTTCCATTTAGTGAAACTGCGATTTTCTATATTCTCTCGGAGTCATTCCATAATTTTTTTGAAAAAGTCTGTAAAATTGTGTCCTATTGCTAAATCCAATCCGTCCCATAATTTCCGCCACTGTAAGGTCAGAATCCAAAAGAAGTTCCCCCGCCTTTTCCATTGTAAATTTCGTACTATATTCATACAGAGACAACCCTGTATATTTTTCAACCGTTTTATAAAGATAATCCCCTGAATAACTGAACTTTTTCTCCAAATCCTTTCTACGTACCTGTCCATCTTTTTCTCGAATGTAACTGGTTATCTGATCAAACAGTTCCCTTTCAGATGTATTTCCAAAAGCAACCGGCGTATTCGTATAGGCTTCTTTATCAAACAATGCAGATAACATTTCAATCATTGCTCCTGCAATCTGAAAATTTGATTTTGGCGTTCTCTCCTGCAGACCTAGTGCAATTTTGTCAAAACAATCATGCACTACTTTTGTCTCTTTCATCGGAATAAAATCGATATAAGCCCGTTGTGATGCCTCTTCTTTATCCAGTTCATGTAAAAAGAACTTCCTTACCATTTCATATTCCGGTGTGAGTTTCCCGGTAAAAACACTTGGAAATTGTAGTAAATTCAAAATATATTCTTGTGTAAACTCTAGGAAAATCACTCTGCAATACTCATCGAATTCCTCCAGATGGCGAATATTCATATTCATCAGACAGCAACTTCCTTTCGGATAAAGATGTATGGTATTCTCAATATTCTGATATAACCTTCCATCCGCAACATACATCAACTCATAGAAATTATGTCTGTGCATACTTTTTCCTTCAAGAATTTTGTCCGATTCCTTCTTGTCCATGCAAAAATATCCTACGTCCTTCGGTCCTATAAATGTAAGCACCTCTCTTCCTTCTTCTTTTTCCGGATAATAGGAATCTAAAATAAAAGAAAGACTGTCTTCTGTAAAATGATTTTCTCCAAAACCTTTTTCATACGCCTTCATTTCTTTAATTAAATCCTGATGCATCATAAGACGCGTAGATTGAAAATACATCGTTTATTCCTCTTTCTGATAAAAATCAGTTTTCGTCTTTTTATAGTTATCATTCCTGTTTAGCACGAATAGCTCTTAATAATTGAATCTGATACATATAGGATTCAATCCCCTCATATATGCCATTTATACTCCTTTTCATATTATTTATAATAATATTAAATGATATGGGTGTCAAAATTTTTTTACCACTCACTAGTATAACCGAATTATTCTGTTCAATAGTAAAAGGGGAGGAAAACTTATGCAAAAAACAGATTTCAACCGTGACTGGACCGTGCAGAAAGACGGCTCCACCGAAATACTTCATGTCAATCTTCCAGATGACGCCATGATCCGTGAAGAGCGCTCAAAAGAGAATAAAACTGCAAGTGCAAGCGCCTATTTCGCCGGTGGCAAATATATTTACACTAAAATTTTCAATCTTTCGGAAGATGAAACCAGACAGACTCTGATCTTAGAATTTGAGGCTGTCTATCAAAACGCAATCGTATTCTTAAACGGTAGACAGGTTGCCGAACATCCTTACGGCTACACAAACTTTTTTGTTGACATCACCGGAAAAGTTATTGCCGGAACAAATGAACTGAAAGTCGTTGCAGACAACGCAGATGTCCCGAACAGCCGCTGGTACTCCGGATCCGGTATCTACCGCGAAGTGCACCTTTACCGTTCCGGAGATTCTTATATTCGCCCGGAAGGGTTAAAAGTGCAGATTGTTGATCTTAATACAATCCACATTTTTGCTGATGCGATTATGCAGCCTAATGAAAAAATTGTACTGGAAATTTTCAGTGACAGTGGCAAAATTGCATCTGCCGAAGGCACAGATGTCACAATTACCATCCCAGATGCACACCTCTGGTCTTCCGAAGATCCTTATTTATATACCTGTCAGGCTACTCTTCTGCAAGGCGAAACTGTCATTGATACTGCAAAAAGCTCTTTCGGAATCCGTACCCTTTCCTGGGGAAAAGATGGATTCCTTGTAAACAACAATCCCGTCCTTTTCCGGGGTGCCTGCATCCATCATGATAATGGAGTACTCGGCGCCTGTGGCTTCCATGATGCCGAATTTCGGCGAGTACGCATTTTAAAAGAAGCCGGATTTAATTCCATCCGTTCTTCACACAACCCTATTTCAAAGGCAATGTTGGATGCATGTGATAAACTTGGTATGTACGTTATTGACGAAGCTTTTGATATGTGGCTGATCAAAAAAAATCCTTACGATTACGCCGGTGAAAAGTTTTCCAAATGGTGGAAAGATGACATTGCTGCCATGATTTCAAAAGACTATAACCATCCTTCTGTTGTGATGTACTCTATTGGAAACGAGATTACAGAACTTGGCCTTGCAACCGGACAGGAACAAGCCCGTATCATGACTGAATTCTGCCATACACAGGATCACACACGCCCTGTCACAGCCGGGATCAACCTGATGCTCGCAACAATGGCTAAAAGTAAAAAAAGTATTTATGGCACAGACGAAGACGGCAAAGTCAAAAACAGTGGTACCGGAGGAATGGATGATGCTCCAACCTCTGAATTTTTCAATATCATGATGAACAAAATGGGCGGACTCATCAATAAAGCTGCCAAAACCAAAAAGGCGACTGCCATTGCTGAAATCATGTCCGATATTTTCGATATTCCCGGATATAATTACGCGTCCAGCCGCTATAAAATTGATGCAAAAAATCATCCTGAACAGGCAACAACCGGTTCCGAAACCCTTCCACAGACTCTTTACGATAACTGGCAGCTTGTAAAATCCATTTCCACTATGACCGGCGACTTTATGTGGACCGGATATGATTATCTTGGCGAGTCAGGGATCGGTACCATTCAGTATAAAGACAAGAAAACAAAGCAACCTGCTGATCCGGGTCTCATTATTTCCGGTGGTGCCGGTATCATTGATATCTGTGGAAAGAAACGCCCGGAAGTCGGATGGAGTAAAATCATCTGGGGATTACAGAAAACTCCAACAATTGGCGTTGATCCTTATACACGTGCAGACTACTTCCAGTCTCTTTCTATGTGGCGTATCACAGATGCGGTAGAAAGCTGGTCCTGGGAAGGCTGTGAAGGTAAAAAGGCATCTGTAACAGTCTACTCCGATGCAGCCAAAGCGGAACTGTTTGTCAATGGAAAAAGCGCCGGTAAAAAGAAAACGAAAAAAGATATTGCAAAATTCAAAAAGATCCCATATGAAGCCGGAAAAATTGAAGCCGTTACTTATGACTCCTCCGGAAAAGAAACAGGCCGCACCTCACTGATCTCTGCCACTGGAAAAACTTTGATAAAGCTTACTCCTGAGGCAACCAGTCTCTGCGCAAATGGTCAGGATCTCTGCTTCCTTAATATCGATCTTATCGGGGAAAACGGAATCACAAAATCTTCTGTCGACCAGAATCTGAAGATAGAAATCTCCGGTCCTGCAACCCTTCAGGGATATGGCTCTGCAAGACCGAATATTGAAAAAAGCTTCTGCAGTGATACTTTCAAGACATTCTACGGAAAATCCTTAGCCGTTATCCGGGCTGGATATGAACCAGGTACTGTCACTGTAAAAGTTTCCGGAAAAGGATTAGACACACAAAAACTTACACTAAATATCTGCTGAAACTCTACAGATTTCTAAATAAAACCAAGGGAGAACATCAGAACTCTTTTTCCGTTCTGACGTTCTCCTTTCGGTCATTTTTCTAATATAGTTGTGCTACTTAAAAATCAATTGTTATGTTCTAATTATCTTTTCTCTATTACCGTTATTATGCAATTTTATTCTAAAACTCCAATCGAATCTGTCTGTCAATCCAGCTTTCCTGCTTTGCCTCACGAACAATATCACCTAGCATATATCCACCAATTAAAAACGGGGCGTCAGGATTATGCTTTCTCATATTTTCTTTGACCAAAACAGGATTTACATTCGCATAACAGTATTTACACAAATGTCCGCAGGTATCATAGGCACCTATATCTGTCCCCAAAAGGCATGCGCATTCCCCATTTCTCTGATTTTTCTTTCTCTTTGGAACTTCCAGTCTGCTATGGAGAGCTGTCTCAAATGTATGAACAGTCATACACCCGGAGCAATCTGCACCATATTGGGCAAGCTCTTCTCCTTCTGCACAAGGCCTCAAAACCATTCCATACTTTGACGCTATTTTTACAAATGCTTTTCCTATCATAGCCCTGTCTTCTGCCCTCACTGATTTTGCTTCTGGAAAATTGCGTTCCACCTTTTTATAAATATCTATAAAGCTGATTACACATGTCTTTGTGTATCCGGCAAGAATTTCAGCCATTTTTTCAAATTCAGATATATGCCACTCCACAGAATGTTTTTTATCTATAAAAATCGGATCATATCTCCATCCAATACTGTCTACACCCACGACATTCGACAATTCTTTAAAACCTTCCACCACAGTTTCTTTATCCGGAACGTTTGGCTCAATATCCCGTCCGTAAGGCGTAATTGTTACAAACCAGTATTGACCATACGGTTTTAACTTATCAAGAAACGGCAACATTGGAAGAGGGTTCTTCGTGCAGAATGCGATCAGATCCACAACTTCTGGTGAAAGGCTGTATTTCGTCACCTGTTTTGGATTATAGGGATTCCTCACGCATACATATCCATCTTTTATCCGATTCAAAAACCATTTCGAATAAAATGCAGGTATATCTGTTCTCATTCCTGTTTGTATTATCATTTTATCATACCCTCTTTTGTCACTGTTCACTCCGTTCACAACCGCTCTTTATCACAAGTCTACAGTTCTTTCAGAATCTCTCCAATATCTTCATTCATACAAACAGACTTTCTCGTTATTTCTGCAGGTGCATATGCTTCACTCTGATTCAGACACACATAAAATGCATGTTGAAATTTGTTTGTCATCTGCCAGAACGGATATTTTATAATACCAGGAGTATTATATCCTACACCAAGTTCAAGGAACACTATTTTCTGCTTTTTGTGATCCTGTATAAATTTCTCGTACCGTTCTGCTGCCTGGTGCCATCCCTCATCTTCAACAAATGTCTGATCCGATCTGAGATTCATACTCATCGGCTTACCACAGTGCGGACAATATGGAATCAGACTTGTCGGAACCGTAAGCTTTATTTCTCCGTCTTCCGGTTTTTGCAGTTCCCCGTCTTTTATCTGAAATCCCTGACTCAGCACCATTTTTTTAATTGTTTCTTCATTGTCATAAGTTTCCTTATGGCAAGGCTCACTACATTGAAACAGACCATAATCTCCCTGTGTATAAAAGATTCTGTTTTTATCAAAGCCGGCTTTCTGGAAACAATGGTCCACATTTGTCGTCAATACAAAATAATCCTTCTCTTTCACCAGATCATACAGGTTCTGATATACTGGTTTTGGCGCATCCATATATCGATTAATATAGATATATCTGCACCAGTATCCCCAGTGTTTTTCCAATGTTTTATATGGATAGAAGCCTCCCGAATACATATCAGGAAATCCATATTTCTTTCTGAAATCTGAAAAATATTTTTCAAATCTTTCTCCATTATACACAAACCCGGCTGATGTAGAAAGTCCTGCCCCTGCCCCAATTATAATAGCATCTGCTTCCCCAATTTTATCTTTTATCTGTAATATCTTATCCGAGTAACTGTTTGTAGAGTTGTTCATCTTCCTCTTTAAAAACATTAAATATCACCTTTATCTTTGATTTTGTCTTTTCTTTATATTGCTTTACTGTCTGTACTGCAAGCTCAGCAGCTCTTTTATTCGGAAACATAAACACTCCTGTCGAAATACAACAAAAAGCAATACTAGTCACCTCATTCTCATCAGCAATCCTAAGACATGATTCATAGCAGGATATCAGCAAACGCTCATGTTCCTTTGTCAGCCTTCCCTGCACAATCGGACCAACAGTATGAATCACATAATCACATGGCAGATTAAACGCTGGCGTAATCTTTGCCTGCCCTGTCGGTTCTTCATGTCTCTGTTTTATCATCATATGATTGCAATAGTTTCGAAGCTGAATTCCTGCATAGGTATGAATACAATTATCAATACAATTATGACAAGGCTGATAGCAACCTGTCATGCCGCTGTTGGCTGCATTTACGATTGCTCCCACTTTTAGTCTTGTAACATCCCCCTTCCAGATAGAAAGATCAGGCTGCACCTCCCCGATATCTGCCAATGTGACAATCCCTTTCTTCTCATTTTCTTCCGAAAGGTACGCATCCTGAATCTGCAAAAATGCAGGATCAATTTCCTCCGGCATTCTTATATTCATAAGCGATCGGAGCAGCATTTTCTGCTCACCTGCATCTGATGGAATCTGCATGTTTTCATATTCCGGTCGCTCTTTCAATAATTCTTCGATTAAATATCTTCTTCTCTCATTCTGATTCATTTCCTAATCACCGCTTTCACCGGACAGTTTTCATAACAGTTTCCACAATGAAGACAGTGCTCCTGTCGGATGACAAAAGGTGTTCCCTTCTCAATACATTTCTGTGGACAATGTTTCATACATGTGCCACAGCCAATGCAGGATTCCGTTATGTAATATCCTTTTTCTTTTATATTAACATTCCCCAGAATATATGTCTCCCGAAAGATTGGATTTACGCCAAGATTAAAATACTCCACTTCCGCCTGATCAATACAGAAAATAATTCCGATTTCTCGCGTATCTCCCGGATATACATTCGCAAGGTACGGCTGTTCTTCAAAAATGATATCCATCCATTTTTTCTGTTCATTCTCTGCTACTGCATAAACCTTTCCTGACAAACGGATCATTTCTTTGTATTTCGTATAGGCAAGAATCTGAACCCTGCCATCTTCCATTAATTCTTTGCAAAAATTTTTACCTCTGGCGGTAAAGAAATAGAGTGCATTCGGTTCGTAATGAATGGCACTGATATTCCGTATCTGTGGTGCTCCTTCACTGTCCACTGTTGCAAATGCAAGCACTCCCACCAGTTCCATTTTTTTCAGGCATGTTACTAAATCCATCTGTTCTCCTCTATTCTATAATTTTAATTCTTCCTGGTTTTCTTGGTTTACTTTTCGGCTGTTCACCGTCTATATATCCTAATATAACAAATCCCTGGCATGCGTATCCTTCCGGCACTCCCCATTCGTCCATCAGTCTTCTTCCTTCTTCCGAATCAAAGGTTTCACAGCCTCTTGAGATAATACATGATGCAATTCCAAGCTCTGTTGCCTGCAGAATCATATTTTCCATCATACAAAAAGCATCCGCTGTCTTAAAAAGAAAATTGTTCTGACAGAATACACATACAACTGTCGGTGCATGATAGAATCCGTTTTTTATCGTCGGATCATCGATTGTACTTGGCTGTTCCTTTGATACAAAACCACCTGCCAGATGGGATCGGTCAAAATTTGCCATATTCATTTTTCCGACATGTGCTGCCAGTTCCTTATTATGGATTGCGACCATCATACTTCTCTGTCCGCCTCCGGCATTCGGTGCAAAATTTCCGGCTTCCAAAATCTTTTCCAGATCATCACGTCTTATCTGCTCACCTGTATATTTCCGAATAGAATGTCTTGCTTTGATGATATCCATTAACATGATAGAACCTCCCCTGTAATCTCATTTCTTGTCTTCCAGCACTGTGGATCTGCCCCATAAAAGTTACCGCTCGTTCCATTGGCAACTGCCGGACATCCACGGCACCATGCCTTAAGTTCACATTTGCTGCATTTTACAAATTTATCGTAATCTCTGTATTTTTCCATCTGACAGATCCAGACGTCTGCCAGTCGGTCTTCAAAAATATTGGCTACTTTACTGTCTGTCACCCTTCTGCATGCCATAATATCTCCATTCGAAGATATGGTAATATGACAGTTTCCACAGTTACAGCCACCATAGATCATTCCTGCCTCTGCACTCTCAGGAAGCTTAAACTCTCCTGTTTCATATTCATACAGCGTCCACAAATGATCCTTTTTATTAAAATAGGTCTCACATCCTGCCTTTTCATATGCCTTATACTTTGCATCACAGACTTCTAGAAGTTTTCTGTATTCTTCCGGTGTCATGCTTGTGTCAACTTCACCACCTGTAGGCACATAGCGCGAAAATGCAAAGACCTTTACTTTCGCTTTTACAACTTCATCAATAATATCCGGTATCTCTTCCATATTTGTTTTGGATACCGTACTCATAATTACACTTTTTATTCCTGCTCTGTTCAGACATCCGATTTTTTCAATCGTCAGATCAAAACTTCCCGGCTTTCTGAACCAGTCATGCGTTTCTCGCATTCCATCCAAAGACATCTGGTATTTATCGCAACCACACACCTTTAGCATTCTGCAAATTTCGTTGTTCAAATGAAATGGATTTCCCATCAACGTAAATGGTATATTTTTTGATTTTAACAACACCATCAGTTTCCAGAAATCCGGATGAAGGATAGGATCACCGCCAGTAATATAAAAATATGGGATTCTGTTATACACTTTACAGAAATCTTCACAGTTTTCTACCACTTCTTTCATCTGCTTCCAAGTCATACTCTTAAGCTCTTTGCAGCCTTCACCTGAAAATATATAACAATGCTTGCAACGCTGATCACACTCATCTGTAATATGCCACTGAAAAGAAAAATACTGACTCATCCTATCCAACTCCTTCCTTAACTTATTTTACTTGTCAGATGCTCCACATGCTGTTCCGTATGCTGCACTTGTCTCTTCTGGTTTACCTGCTGCTCCGCACGCTGTTCCGCATGCTGCACTTGTCTCTTTTGGCTTTTCACCTGCTCCACATGCTGTTCCGCATGCCGCACTTGTCTCTTCTGGCTTTTCACCTGCTCCACACGCTGTTCCGCATGCTGCACTTGTCTCTTCTGGCTTTTCACCTGCTCCACACGCTGTTCCGCATGCTGCACCAGCTTCTGTTTCTGCTTTTTTCCATCCAAAAAGATTTAATAATGACATTTTGTTACCTCCTGATATTTTGTCTGTTGTTATCTTTGTTGCAAGATTATAATATCAAGAGTTCTTAACCGACAAAAGTACGCACTTTTTTATTACATAGGCATAAAAAGGTGACACTAGTTACTTTTTTGTAACCTATTGCTTCTTTTGGTCTGTTACATTAAAATTAAATATAACAATAAAAAAGGATGTTATACTAGGAGGCGATCATATGTTAACAAAAGAAGAATTACCGGAATGTCCGGTTGCAACCACAGTTTCACTCATCGGCAGTAAATGGAAATTGCTGATTATCCGAAATCTGCTGGAACGCCCTTGGCGATTCAATGAATTAAAGAAAAATCTTGAAGGAATCAGTCAGAAAGTATTAACTGATTCCTTAAGATCCATGGAAGAGGATGGACTTATCACCCGAACCGTATTTCCCGAAGTCCCTCCTCATGTAGAATATGCTTTAAGTGATCTTGGTGAAACTATGCGCCCTATTTTGGATGCCATGAAAGAATGGGGAACTTGGTATAAGGAGAATTGTTAAGAGGGAAGCTGCTTTCACTTGCAGCTTCCCTCTTCTACACCATCGCATAATCCTCAATATTCGTTATTCCTGAAATGTTTTCAATGCATCAATTGTCCTCTGGATCAGTTCATCCAGTGTCCAGCCAAGCATCTCTGCGCCTCTTTCGATTACCTCTCTGGAGCAGCCGGCAGCAAAGCCCTTGCTCTTATACTTTTTCTTCACTGACTTTAACTGCAGATCCTGAACGCTTTTGGATGGCCGCATCAATACAACTGCTCCAATCAGTCCTGTCAGTTCATCTACTGCATAAAGTACCTTCTCCATCTCATGCTCTGGTTTTATATCTACGGTAATCGCATATCCATGACTTGCTGTGGCATGAATGATCCGCTCATCAATTCCACGCTCTCTCATAATCTCCTGTGATTTTATGCAATGTTCTTCTGGGAATTGCTCAAAGTCAAGATCATGCAGAAGTCCGACGATCCCCCAAAATTCTTCTTCCTCGCCATAGCCAAGTTCTCTTGCGAAATAACGCATGGTATTCTCAACGATCTGCGCATGTTCCAAATGAAACGCATCTTTATTGTATTCTGTTAATAAGTTCCATGCTTCTTCTCTGGTCATATCTTCTCGGTCCTTTCTTTGTGTAAAACAGTTTCTTTGCTGTTTGTTTTTCACATCATAACACACTTTTCTTTTATATGCAATTCCTATCTGTTTTGTATGTTATACATTCTACTGGTCTGGATAAATAAATCCAAACAAAAAATACCCTGGAACAGGATTTAAAACCAATCTGTTCCAGGGCTACTTATATTCTTTCACTTATATTCGTAACTGTTCAGAGCTAACCTCCAAAATGCTACGCATTTCGTCGGTGTGGCGTATCCGCCAAATAAAATTTCAAAAACAGTCTTAAAAATGCAAGCATTTTATACCTGTTTTTGAAATTTTGCTTGGCTCTGAACAGTTACTTATATTCTTTTATCTCAAACTTTTCTCTTCGTCTATTATCTGATTCTGAAGATTGGGCTGATCTTCTTATAAATCAAAAATACAACAAGTGATACAACAATTCCCTTCACAAGGTTGAACGGTGCTACCGCAAACATAACAAATGTAGAAAGGCTTGTGATATGTGAGTTAACTGCTGTTCCCATACCAACCAGTGCATCAATTGGCATTCCGAATGCTTTTGCATAAGTCGGAAGAAGCACGAATCCATTCACGAAGCATCCGATCACGATCATCAGAAGCGTTCCTGTTGCCATTCCGATCAGAGCACTTTTTCTTGTTCTGTTTTTTCTATAGATCAGACCTGCCGGTACACAGAAAGAACATCCGATAATAAAGTTTGCGATCTCTCCAACACCTGCTGTTGATGTTCCTGTCATAACAAAGTTTAATAAGATCTTAACAAGCTCTACCAGAACACCTGCCATAGGTCCCATTGCAAAGCATCCTACCAGAACCGGAACTTCACTTAAATCAATCTTATAAAATGTTGGTGCAAACGGAAGTGGAATCTCGAACATCATCAGAATAATTGCGATTGCTGAAAGCATTCCGATCTGAACTAATGCCTTTACCCCCAGCTTCGGCTGAATCTTCGCATCTGCGTTTGTTAGTGTCTTTGTCTCTGTACTCATAGTGTTACTCTCCTTTTTCTATCCGCTGTCTTTATCCTGAACAGCACTTTTTCTTTTTGAAAAAGGTAATCTTCACAAGAAAAAACCCGGAAGGTTTATTACCTTCCGGGATTCATGTTTTCTGCTCTTAATGGCATTCTCGCAAGATTCTCAGGCAATCAGATATCATATTCGAATATCTCTTTTTCTGATCCTGCGGGCATGAACTTCTTCTCTCATCCAGACTTTACTGTCGGTACCGGAATTCCCATTCTGTAATGCCATCACAGACGAGTCACCAGTTCAGCCGCATCATATGCGGGTCGCGGACTATACCGCCGGTTGGGACTTGCACCCTACCCCGAAGATTAAATTCCTTTTACTCTTACTACTATAGCGCGCTCTTACTAAAAATGCAACCCCTTTTATTGATATTTAATATCATTTTGTACCGTAATCGATATCACTTATAGCACTTTCGACTAATATATTGATATTCCTTTTTTCCTACTAGGTTTGTCATGTTCTTAATAAATTTTTTCAATAATGTTCATTTTCGGTTCAAAAGTTCATCACACTTTTTTCACAAAATACCTCTATACTATAAGTGTTCTTAAAAAGAACACTTTTTCATAAACTTTTTCCCCCTTGAGTCACAGAGATGTGGCTCATTCCTTTTATATAAAGAAAAATCCTGTCTTCTCGACAAGATTTTCTCATACATTCTTTATAGAATACGTTTTCTCCATTTTTCCCATAGGGTTCCCTGAACATACCGATAAGCTTTATCATAAACCAATATTGCTATCTGCCCAACCATTACAGCTGCCAAAAGCAATTGATCTGACACTGCTTTCTGAAACAGCATCGAGCGGAATCCGAAAAGACACGGGAGATACACCAGATTAAAGATCACATATTTCACAAGCCAGTAAATCCCCATCCTATGTCCCATCTGTGGTCTTTTCGCAAGAAATATCCAGACTGCTTCAATTCCAAGAATATAGAATCCCATTGCAGCAAATGTTATTACATAAAACTTATTCGGCGTAACCAGGAATCCTAATAAAACTGCTGCCAGATAAAAGGCTGCCCCTGTACGAAGGCCGAACTCACGAATAACAATCCCTACAAAAAATGCCGCTGCTGCCAACAAAAACAATGTATTCGTCTCGATCACGCTTCCAAGTGCCATACACACGACAGTCACCGCAAGGATCAACCCTCCAAATGCCATTTGTTTTGCTTTTACATGCATGAGCAGAGATCGCCTCCCATACATTCACACAATGTGTCCGCAAGCCATAAGTCGCAACACATATTTCCTGTACCGCAGGAATTCTGTCCTCCCGGTGCATAGCCTCCACCATACGGACTGTTCTGATATCTTCTGCTGTTAAAGTCGAGCTGATTCAACAGCTGACGGAACTGCATGTTATTTGGTTCCATATTTACTGCCTGTGCCGCGTGATCCCTTGCCAGAATCTGATTTCCGATTCCTGCATTCGCACAGCCACTCAGATAATACCACATCGCACTTCTCTGCTGAACCTGATCCAATGTATTGATTGCTTCTCTATAATGTCTGCTGTTAATATAGTTCGCAGCTGCCTGCAGTTTTGGATCCATCGTTCCATAGCCATAAGAGCTGTTCTGATTTCCATAAGACTGATTTCCATAAGAATAACTTTCAGAAGAACCATATCCATAATTATTCCCGTACGAATTTCCTCCGTTCGCACGCTCTCTCATGATAATATCATACGCTTCCTGTACTTCCTTAAACTTCTCTTCTGCAAGATCGGCTAACGGATTGTTCACATTTGCATCCGGGTGATATTTTCTTGTCAGATCCCGGTATGCTCTCTTTATCTCATCATCCGACGCATTCGGTGACACACCGAGCACATCATATGGATTTTTTGTCATCATTCTTTTCCTCACTTTTCTTCATCTGAATCTTATTATAATGATTCCAGACTCCATCATACAGTATATTTCTCAAAATGTCCACGTCAACCAGACATGGCAGTTGTTCAAAACGGACTGTGCTCTCCGCTATCATCATCCGAAGAATCTGTTCCATCTGCACCTCATAATCCGGCCGCTTTGCCAGTTCTTTCAATGGATTGTAGCGATTCTTCTTTCTATCTTCCGGCAGATCCTCATAGGCATCCATCAGATAAATGAATTTTCCAAGATAGAACCCCATCTTTCTGAGCGTCTTCTCCCAGATATCCTCCTTCCAGACAAAAAGCTCCGCCATTAATCTGCCAAAACATCCTGCTGCCCGGTCAATATCCATGCTGTTCTCATGTTCACATTCTCCAAGTTCTTCCAGAGATTTTCGGATGATCTCGCTCTGCCGCGGATATCTCTCTATGATTTTCTTCGCTTTTCCCTGAATCATGCTCTTCGTCATCAGACTTGACACTTTACGATCATCCTGCCAGTCATCTTCCATATGATAATAAGCCAGCAGTACATTCATCGCCGCCGCATAAGATGTAATCTCATTTCGCAACATATGCTGCCGCTTCACTGGATGAACCTTACAGCGGTGTTCCTCATGTTTCGCAATTGTCTCATATAAAGAGGATAACAGAATAACTGCAAATGTCATATCATACGTCAATGTCATCTGCCCCATAAATCCATAATCTTCTTTCAATGTCCGGCAAAGTCCACAATAATATGCCCTGTATTTCTTTAGATCTTTTACTTTTAATTCCGGTTCACAGACCGTTACATATCCAAACATGCAATTCCTTTCTCTTCTGGCAATTTTCCTGACTTTATCTATTCTACCTTATTCTTTCCATTTTGCCTATCACATGTCTACAAAATTAATAAGTTTTTAATTGTTAACCTTTTATATTTTTATGGTTGACAATTAGCTTTTCATGAATTATACTAACGAAGAACTAAAACGTTGTTCTATTTCAAACAGCAATAAGTATTAAGATCTAAAGGAGTAAATTGAAATGTCACAGAATGAAACTTCCGGCACAGTTGCCGTAGACAACCAGAAAATAAGAACAAAACAGATGGTACTCATCGCCCTGATGACTGCAGTAACCTGCGTCCTCGGACCACTTTCCATCCCACTGCCATTCAGCCCAGTTCCGATCTCTCTTACAAACTTTGCAATCTTCCTTGCAATCTTCATTCTCGGAATGAAAAACGGAACAATCAGCTTTATCATCTACCTCCTGCTCGGAGCAGTTGGTGTCCCGGTCTTCTCCTCTTTCCGCGGAGGTCTCCAGGTTCTCGCAGGACCAACCGGAGGATATCTGATCGGATTCATCTTCCTCGCACTGATCATGGGATTTGCACTCGATCACTTTGACCGTAAGCTCGTTCCTACGATCATCGGAATGATCATCGGAATGGCTGTATGTTATGCATTCGGAACTGTATGGCTTGCCAAACTGTTAAGCCTCTCCTTCAAAGAAGGACTTATGATGGGCGTTATCCCATACCTTCCGGGAGATGCAGCTAAAATCATCATTGCTGCAATCGTAGGACCAAAACTTTACGGAGCAACACAAAAGATTAGATAATTGAATTAAAAAAAACGCCCAAACAGATACTCTATTTGTTTCTGTTCTGGGTGTTTTTCACTTTCGTCCTCGACTTAAATATTTTCCTCGAATCCGTCCCCTCGAAGCAAATACTTGCGGTTTGAATAATGCAAGTGAGGAAGTTTCTTTGTTGTTGAGGACACATATAAGGCAGGAGCGTTCCGAATACACTTTGCAGAATCTGTTAGGAAAAGCCAGACAGGAACCCTACACGGCGAGTGTTCTGGCTTTTCCGTTACAGATTGTCAAAGGGATGAGGTAGAGCGGGCCGGTGTCCGATGCAATAAAGAAACTTCCTCACGCATCTTAATCAAACCAAAACTACTTGCTTAACCTTAAATTCCTCTCATCGTCAGCTGGATCCTCTTCTTCTTCAAATCCACACTCATCACCTTCACATCCACAACATCTCCAACACTTACTGCTTCCAGCGGATGTTTGATATATCTGTCTGTAATCTGGGAAATGTGTACAAGTCCGTCCTGATGAACTCCGATGTCCACAAATACTCCGAAGTCGATTACATTTCTTACAGTTCCCTTCAGCACCATACCTTCCTTCAGATCTTTCATCTCAAGGACATCTGTGCGAAGGATTGGCTTTGGCATCTCATCACGTGGGTCACGAGCCGGTTTCTCAAGTTCTTTGACGATATCACGAAGTGTGATCTCACCGATTCCAAGTTCTTCTGCCAGCTTCTTATAATCTCCGATTGTAAGACCAAGTCCTGTCAGCTGATGTGCTGTGATAGCATCTGCTTCGTACCCTTGCTTCTTCAACAGCTTTTCTGCTGCAGCATAAGATTCCGGATGAACACCTGTAGCATCAAGTGGATTCTTACCTTCGGAAATACGCATAAAACCTGCGCACTGCTCGAACGCTTTCGGTCCGAGTTTCGGTACTTTAAGCAGTTCTTTTCTGTCTGTAAAACGACCGTTTTCTTCTCTGTACGCCACAATATTTTTTGCGATTGCACTGCTGATTCCTGAGATGTAAGAAAGTAACGGTGCAGAAGCAGTATTTAAATCTACTCCAACTTTATTTACGCAATCCTCTACAACTCCGTTTAAAGACTCCCCAAGCTTCTTCTGGTTCATATCATGCTGATACTGACCGACACCAATTGATTTCGGGTCAATCTTTACAAGCTCTGCAAGCGGATCCTGCAGACGGCGTGCGATTGATGCCGCGCTTCTCTGTCCCACATCGAATTTTGGAAATTCTTCTGTTGCCAGCTTACTTGCAGAATAGACAGATGCTCCCGCCTCATTAACGATCACATACTGTACCTTCTCCGGAATCTCTTTCAGAAGCTCTACGATAAACTGCTCTGATTCACGGGAAGCAGTACCATTTCCAAGAGAGATCAGAGAAACGTGATACTTCGGAATAATCTTCTTAAGCAGATCCTTACTTGCCTGAATTTTCTTCTCTGTTGTCGGTGCAGTCGGATAAATAACGGTTGTTCCGATTACCTTTCCTGTCTCATCAACAACTGCCAGCTTACATCCCGTACGGAAAGCCGGATCCCAGCCAAGCACAACCTTGCCTGCAATCGGCGGCTGCATCAGGAGCTGATGAAGGTTCTTTCCAAACACTTCGATTGCCCCGTCTTCTGCCTTCTCTGTCAGTTCGTTTCTGACCTCACGCTCAATAGCCGGTCCGATCAGACGGTTGTAACTGTCTGCAATTGTCTCTTTCAATACCGGTGTTGTATAAGGATTCTCTGTACGGATCACTTTTCTCTCAAGATATCTTAAAATATCTTCTTCCGGTGCTTCCACCTTCACTGTCAGGAATTTCTCTTTCTCACCACGGTTCAATGCAAGAATTCGATGTCCTGCAAGCTTCGCAACGGCTTCTTCAAACTCATAATACATCTCGTAAACAGACTCTGCCTCCGGATCCTTCGCCTGAGAAGTAACCTTTCCTTTTCTCATTGTCGTCTCTCGGATCCAGGTTCTGTAAGCTGCCTCATCTGAAATGCTTTCTGCAATAATATCACATGCTCCGCTGATTGCATCCTTTGCACTTTCCACACCTTTTTCTTCGGAAATATACGCTTCCGCTGCCTTCTCAAGCGGCTCTTTTGTCTTCTGCAATGTGATCAGTGCAGCCAATGGCTCAAGTCCCTTTTCCTTCGCGATTGTCGCACGGGTACGTCGTTTCGGACGATACGGACGATACAGGTCTTCTACTGCCACAAGTGTTTCCGCTGCCAGAATCTGTTTCTTTAATTCTTCTGTCAGTTTTCCCTGCTCCTCGATACTTGAGATTACCTGCTCTTTCTTCTCTTCCAGATTTCTTAAATATACCAGACGTTCATACAGCTTTCTCAACTGTTCATCATTCAGTTCTCCGGTTGCTTCTTTTCTATATCTTGAAATAAATGGAATCGTATTGCCTTCATCGATCAGCTGTACTGCCGCATCGATCTGCCAGCGTTTTACATCCAGTTCTTCTGTCAGTCTCTGATTAATATCCATTCTTTTTAGTCCTTTCCACTTTCATAGGCATTCTGTACCTGTTCGGTCAGCTCTTTTCCGCCGTTCGCATACCATTCTACCACAAAAGTATCAAAGTAATCCACTGGTTTCTCCCCACTGATAATCTGAAGAAACGCTTCATTCTCCAGTTCCTGTAATTCCTGCGGGATTTCGGCATTTACGTTTTCCAAAGGCAGTGTCTGTGCACTTCGTATTCCCGCTTTCTGCAGTTCCCCCACTGCCTCAATTCTTGATGCATAAGCTGCCCAGCCATTTGCCGTTGTCAACTGTCCATTCAAAAATGATTTACATGTATCATAATAAGATTTTTCTAGTCCACTCAATTCCGACACATCAAGCGTTTTGTCCAACGCTGCCTGAATATGTTCCGTTGTCCGATAAAGTGCATCCTCATAATCCACATTAATATTCAGCGGACGGGCCGTCGGATCTACATTAATGGAAAAATAGTCATTCACCTCTCTTGCTGAAGCATCATTTGCATATCTGGACTGATCAAAAATAGCACTCACATACTTTGCTACAATTTCCGGATGCTCATATCCTTTGCGTACCACCACATACATCCACTGGTCATACGATTCAAAAACTGATATCTTCTGTGTCTCATTCACTTGTTCTTTGTCTAAAAGATACGGTTTCCACTCTGCATTTGAATCGACACTATATGCCGCACTAAGCGGATTATTCGGAGCCCACCAACGTCCGTAGATTGCTCCGCAATGTCCGGTTTTTAACAGATTATCTATGTTTTCCGTCTTTCTCAACAAGAATCTCTGGTCGAGTATCCCATCCTCATATAGATTACGAAGCTTTGAAAGTGCTTCTTTTGTTTCCTGCGTTACTGACCCATAAACTACATCTCCACTTTCATCCAGAATCCAGTGACATGGCATTGCACCTGCATGTATAAACGCTGAATCCACTCCATAAGTCTGGTCCGCCCCGGCAATTACATCTGTACTACAGGCAAGACCAATCGTCTGACCGTCTCCTGCTGCATCTTGTTCTACAAATGCACGCACTATCTCCAACGCTTCTTCTACCGTTTCCGGTTCCTTCAATCCCAACTTCTCAATCCAGTCTTTCCTCAACCAGAGAAGTGGAGCTCCGTCATCGATCACCGTATTCGGAAATGCATACAACTTTCCATTAACTGTTGCAGATTGTAAGAGAGAATCTCCATAACTGTCATACATTTCTTTGATTGTATCTGTCGTACACTCTTCATAAGTTTCTGTGAGATCTTCAATCATACCTGCTTCGATCAGGCGGAGCAGGTTATCTCTTCCTTTCACGACAAGCACATCCGGAATATCTTGATCTTCAATCGCTACATTGACTGCCTCTTCATACGTATTGCCATCCTGCAATTCAAAGACATCTGCATTTTGAATATTAAGCACTTTCTTCAGATATCTCGTATACGCATTGTTTTCGTACGTATTTCCCACCGGGAGATTCGAATTATTTGCTCCTGCAATCTTGCCAAGTGTATACGTGACTGTCTCAGGATATTTTCCAAGCGGCGTATGCATTGCTTCATACATCAGTTTTCTTTTCCCTTCAGCTGCTTCGCCTGCACCAGACTCACTTTGAGATGCATCTGACTGTTCCATCTGTCTTTGACTTTCTTTTGATTCAAAACAAGTTCCGCACCAAAGTATCATCAATAAAATTAATACAAGCTGGGCTGAAAGAATTCGCTTTTTCCTATCGTTTTTCATAGCACCTTTGCCTCCGTCTTCTTCGGAATCCGGATAAAGACACGCGTTCCTTTTCCAGGAGTACTTTCTATCTTCATCTCACCTTTCTCTCCGTAAAGAACATGGATTCTGTCACAGACATTTCGCACGCCATAACCGGACGACTGATAGGTCAGGATCTGATCTGCCTTTTCCTGCGTCATTCCTGCTCCGTTGTCCCTGATTTCAAAGAAAATATGCTTATCTTCTTCACGAATCGTCAGCCACAATGTTGGATCCTCATTATCTGACACATCGATTCCGTGATCGATTGCATTTTCTGCCAGCGGCTGCAGGATCAGCTTCGGTATCATATAATCATTAAGACCGTCTGAAATCTGTTCGACCACACGGAACTCGTTATCATGCATAACCAACTGGATCTTGAGGTATGCACGGATATTATCAATTTCTTTTGCCACCGTAGTCATTGTTTCACCACGATTCAGGCTTGTTCTATAATAAGTAGACAGTGCCAATGTCACATAACTGATTTCATCCTCCCCCGCTTCAATTGCTTTCCAGTTGATGATAGAAAGTGAATTGTAAAGGAAATGTGGATTGATCTGTGCCTGCAGCGCTCTCATCTCACTATTCTGAAGCTGGATCTTACTCTCATATACTTCTGAGATCAAATGGTTCATCTGATCCATCATGCGCTGGAACGACCGAATCAACACACCAACCTCATCCTTGGACTTACTCTGCACCGTAACCTTGCGAAGTCCCATATTGATCTGGTTCATATTCTCTGTCAATAATTCCAACTGTGACACCATACGGATGGAGAAAACATACCCTAAAAGACTCAAAAGGAGAACACTGATTAAAATTAGCGGAATATTTTTAAGCAAAAGCTTATGGATTGCATTTTCACTTACCGCCTTCGGACGATAGATATAGAAATTCCATCCGGTATCTTTCATTGTTCTCTGTGAAATATAATACTTATCACTGATATCCTTAAGATTCTCAATATTCTTTGGACGATATTTTTTATCCATAGAACAATCCGCATAAACAACATTTCCATTATCGTCCATAATCATGCCACCTGTATTATCTGTAATCTGACTCATGAATGGACTAAGAACTTTTTCATAATCCAGGCGCATCTCCAATACTGCTTTGATCGTATCATTATCGTAGAATTTTCGACTGGCAATGATTGATTTATTTCCCCCACGAGTAATGCTCCACTGCATCAGCGTTCCTTCATTCAGTCTGGAATACCACTGTTGATTCTCCGCTTCTGACATTGGAAGAAGTGTATATCCATGTGGCACTTCTATATTGTCAGAATACAGCGTAATACTCCGAATCTCTTTGTGATAGATGGTCGGCATCTGAAGCAACGGATCTGCTACTTTCACATATTTCAAATATTTCTCATAATCTGATTCCATTTCCGTATCGAAAATATTCCTGAGACTTTGTGAATAGGATAAATAATCGACCAGATTTTCATAAATCTGTGACTGGTTCTCAATTGAGTTCACCGACTGCTCCAGTATTTTTTCCAGGTTATACTGTTCCTTTTCTCTCAGCTGATTCGTCATGCCATATTGCATAGAAAAAGCCAGGAATACAACCGGCACCAATCCTGCAATCAACATCAAAACTGACAGTTTCTTACGGAATTTCAGATTTTCAAATCGATGGAGCAGCTTCCGTATTTGTTTTTTCATCCGCCTCTGTTCCTTTCCTACATGCTTCCGGTGTGTCTCCGAAAAATTCCCGGAAGCTTCTGCAGAAGTATGAGTTATTGGAAAATCCTACTTCTTTTGCAATTCCGGAGATCTTCATATTCGTTGTCTCAAGAAGTTCTTTCGCTTTTTCCATCCGCACTTCACGGATAAAGCGGTTCAGTGTCACTCCCGTTTCTTCTTTGAACACAGCACTCAAATATCCGGGAGAAAGAAATACCATTGCTGAAAGCGTCTCTGCTCCAAGATTCCTCTCCTGGTAGTGATGATAAATGTAACTTTTTACTTTCGTAATCTCTGAACGGAATCCGTCTTCCTGTTCCTGTATACAGTGTTCATATTCCTGAAGTGCTTCGTCTACTATAGCGATCACATCCTTCAGGTTTTTGCAACGATATAACCGATCCACTCTCTTCGAAAGCATTTTCTCATCCATTTCATCCATCTGATCAAGCAATTCTTTTAAAATTCCGGAAAATACAAACTTTACATACATATCTGAAAACTGCTTATTGGCACGGTATTTATCTTCCAATTTCTGAAAATCCTGACGGAGATGGGGCAGATCTTTATATTGAATATCATTCGTGATCTGTTCCATGATTTCAGAATCTTCTGCCGGGTCTGCTTTCTTCTCTTCCTGCTTTTCTCCGTGAAAAAATAAATGCTGATGTGGCTGGTAGAACTGCTCTTCTAGCATTCCTTCCAGGGCTTTAAACTCCTCTGCCAGATTCTTTCTATCCTCAATTTCTTTACTGACCGCAAAATAACATTCACTGTCAAACTGATGCGCAAAGAACCGATACATTTTCTCTACAACCACATGATAGTCTGTATACTTCTCCGGGAACAGAAAGATGGACTCATTTGAATTCAGATTCACATAATAAAATTCTCTCTGCACCTCTTCCTTCAGACTTGTCAGAAAATGTTCCTCCTCCGTCTCAAAAAAACCATTGGATGCACTGACAAGAACCATGCGCGAAAACTGTGAAACATCGTCTTCTGTTTCATCCGTTAATTTCTCAAGTTGAACAAAATCCTCTTCTTTTCCCGAATATAGATATCTCAGGAAGAAGTATTTCTTCAGATAATCTTCTTTTCTGTTCTGCTGCTTTTGCTTCTCTTCCTTAGATGAGATATTTTCCATCACTCGTTGAAAGGTCTTATGAAATTCGTTCGGATCGACCGGCTTTAGGACATAATCCACGACACCATATCGCAGAGCCTCTCTCGCGTAGGAAAAATCATTATATCCGCTGAAAATCACGATTTCCATCTCCGGATGATCTTCTCTTACTGCTTTTGTCAGTTCCAGTCCGTTCATGTAAGGCATCTTTACATCCGAAAATAAAATATCTACATGATTCGAAGCCAGTATACCAAGTGCATCCTTTCCATTCGCCGCTTCTAAAATCTGGAAGTCTCCTTCTCTTTTCAGCAGAAAACGGATTCCCCTTCTCTCCAGTTTTTCATCATCTACAATCAGTATTGTAATCATTCCCCCGCGCCTCCCACACGCTCATTTTACATTTTCACTATTTCTTTTATAACGTCCGAAAACAGCAGGGAATGATCACTCACTCTCTGCTGTCTTTTTTAAGTTTTTATAATTCTATTTTAATTCATCTCTCAGCCATTGTCTATACTAGCCTTTGTTACTGTTCACACGATGTGCGACCAGCAACGCATCTCGCCATTTCAAATCGCCTTTGGCGATGGGGCGAGATGCATTCAAGTCAAAACACGCATCCTCCGTGTCAATCAGCGGAGTGATTGACCCGGGAGTGAACAGTAACTAGCCTTTAACTGCTCCTGCTACAACACCTTCGATAATATATCTCTGGCAGAACAGGTAGAAGATGATGATCGGCACGATTGCAAGAACCAAAGTTCCCATCATTGCTCCCATATCTACGGAACCATATCCACCTTTCAGATACTGGACTGCCATCGGCACTGTCTTATATTTTCTCTGATCCAATACAAGTGATGGAAGCAGATAGTCGTTCCAGATCCACATTGCCTGAAGAATTGTAACAGTTACACAAGTCGGTTTTGCAATCGGAAGTACAACTTTGAAGAATGTCTGGATTGGTGTACATCCATCGATCATCGCAGCTTCTTCAATCTCCAGTGGAATGGATTTCATGAATCCGGTAAACATAAAGACAGAAAGTCCTGCACCAAATCCAAGATAGATCACAATCAGTCCCCATGGATTTCCCATATGAAGCATATTTGCAATCTTAGATAATGTAAACATTTCCATCTGGAATGGTACGATCATTGCAAACAGACAAAGCATATATAAGACTTTTGTGAACTTTGTCTTCACACGACAGATATACCATGCACACATGGAGCAGCATAAGATGATCACTGCTACAGATAAGATTGTGATAAACAAACTCCATCCAAATGCCTGAATCAATCCTGTCTGTTTAATACCACGGATATAGTTCTCTAATCCGACATACATCTTTCCGGTTGGTATCTCGAACGGGGCTTTACTGATATAGGCTTTTTTCTTAAAGGAGTTGATAAATACCAATACGATCGGATACAGATACAGCAGACTGAGTACTGTAAAAATAACGGTTAATAATGTGCCATGTTTTACTTTTTTATTCATTACTGCTGCACCTCCTTTGATGTTGTCATTTTATTCTGAATTAATGCGATGACTCCTACAATAATGAAGAAGATAACTGCTTTTGCCTGTCCTACACCTTCCCAACCGGTTCTTCCATAGAATGTATTATAAATGTTCAGGGCAAGCATTTCTGACATCTTGTCCGGTCCACCGTTTGTCAATGCAAGGTTCTGGTCGAAAAGTTTGAATCCGTTTGTAAGTGTCAGGAAAGTACAGATTGTGATGGATGGCATAACCATCGGAATTGTAACATATCTTAAAAGCTGTACTTTATTTGCTCCGTCGATCTCCGCTGCCTCGATCAGCTCTCCAGGAATATTCTGAATACCTGAGATGTAGATGATCATCATGTATCCAATCTGCTGCCAGAGCATCAGGATAACTAATCCCCAGAAACCATATTTTGAAGAATATGTAAGTGTTTTCTGAAAATGTGCCAGAATACCGTTTAATAACAGCTGCCATACATATCCAAGTACGATACCGCCGATCAGGTTTGGCATAAAGAATACAGTACGGAAAATATTAGTTCCCTTAATCTTCTTTGTCAAAAGCATTGCTACCGCAAAAGCGAAAATGTTGATCAGTAATACTGTTACGATCGTAAATAATGCAGTAAACCAGAGAGAGTGAAGGAAATCCCCATCTCCCAGTATCTTTGCATAGTTGCCAAGTCCAATAAATCTGGCATCTGTTACCGTTGTAAACTTGCAGAACGAAAGGTATACACCTAACACGAATGGTGCAAGGAAACCTATCGTGAATGCAATCAGCGTCGGCAATACAAATACCGGAAAATATCTTTTTATAGCTTTTTGCATGTTCTTCTCCTCCTGTCTCTCTTTCTGTAAAAAGGTCTGTCTCTTTTTACACTTCTAATAACACACTTTCAGCCTGCCCCCGGTATTCTCGTTGGCAGGCTGCATACTATTTCTCTATTTCACAGCCTTTTTATCTGTCGGTCCTGTGAAAAGCCTTTTTTATTCATTTGCTGCTGCGTATTCTTCAGCCCATCCATCAACGAATGCTGTCTGTACACTATCCCATGTGCCTGTGCCCTGTGCATAGTTCAGAAGAGCACCACCAAGATTATTCTTCCAGTTCTCAGATGGCATTGTTGTAAAGTTCCAGCTTACTGGTGTCTTTCCAGCCTCTGTGTACTCGGCATTTGCTTTTACAAGCGGGTTGTCCGGAAGGTAATCTGCGAATGTTGTAAACGGTGTTACGAATCCCATCTGATTTGCCAGCATGTCACGACCTTCGTCACTCTCAACTACCCATTTCATGAAATCAAGTGTTGCCTGAATATCTTCTTCAGAAGCGTTTTTATTTACACACCAGTAGTTCTCTGATCCTGTACAAAGTCCCTGGTTCTCTTCTCCATCAACTCCGATGTAGATTGGAAGCATTCCCATATCTTCTTCTGCTACTTCGTTATCTTTGATATCATTGTAAGCCCATGTACCATTCTGATAGAATACTGCTTCACCAAGTGAGAATTCGCTTGCTGCGTCATCTCCTGTCTTAGAAGAGATCATAGATGGCTCACATGTAGAGTTGTTCAGATACAGATCCCAGATCTGTTTGTAGTTGTCAAGGTATGTTCCCTTGATAGCATCTGTACTATCAATTCCGTCTGCCTTGTACTCATAGTAGATTGGCAGGTTTGCAAGGTGAGTCTTGAATCTCCAGTCAGAAGAAGAATCCATTCCTGCTGAAGTGAAAGCTCCTTCTACTCCAAGATCATCTTTATGTGCCTGAATCTCTTCTGCAACTGTCTTAAGTGCCTGGAAGTTATTCAGCTCATCGATGGATTTGATGCTTGCATCCGGCAGTTCGAAGTATTTGTTCAGAAGTGCTTTGTTGTAGATCAGACCATAAGTCTCAATAACATAAGCGATTCCGTCTACTGCATCACCATCTTTTAATACATAGTCATCAGACTCAACATCTTTGTAAACGTCACTTTTTGAAAGGTCATAGCAATAATCCTTCCATGTAGCAAGTCCAACCGGTCCGTTTACCTGGAACAATGTTGGGGCCTCGTCTTTTGCCATCTCTGATTTCAGCTGTGACTCGTATGTTCCTGATGCAGCTGTCTGTACATCAACCTTAACACCAGTTTCATCTGTGTACTCTTTAGCAAGTTCTACCCACTGATCAGCCTGCTCTGGTTTGAAGTTCAGATAATAAACTTTTCCGGATGACTTATCTCCTTTTGCTGTTTCATCTCCGCCTGATGTGCTTCCACATCCTGCAAGCATTCCGCCTGCCATTGAAGCTGCAAGTACAAGTGCAAGAATCTTTTTCTTCTTCATAATAGAATCCTCCTTTTATTACTACTTGTCTTTGTTTTTCTTGATAGTGTTATTATAGTAAAAAGTGCCAAAATAAGATATAATAAAATTCCAAGAAACATAACACTATTTCAAGATTATTGTAATTTTTGAAGATTTTGTGTATGATACAAGAGTTCATAAAGAGTCAAATCAGAAAGGATGTGTCTGTTTTTATGCTATCAGACACGACAGGATAGAAAAAGATGGATCGTACGATCAACTATCAGATAACAGAAGAAGCGGACGGCCTGCGTATCGAGCAGTTCCTGCGTCACCAGGGCTACTCCTACCAGAACATCACTCAGTTAAAAAAGATGCCGGAAAGCATTTTAAAAAACGGAGTCTGGGAATATATGCGTTCACCACTTGCTACTGGAGATATTCTCACAGTACATATTCAGGAAAATGAAAGTTCACCGAATATTCCTCCTGTCGAACTGCCGCTTAGCATTATATATGAAGACGAAGATATCCTTGTTGTCAACAAACCTGCCGGAATGCCGATCCATCCATCACTGAATAATTATGAGAATTCTCTGGCAAATGGACTAATGTGGTATTATACAGAGCAAGGAAAGCCTTTTATCTTCCGCTGCACGAACCGCCTGGACCGTGACACTTCAGGACTGACCGTCATTGCCAAGCACCTGATCAGTTCCAGCATCCTATCTTCCATGGGCGCACGACACGAGATCAAGCGTGAATATCTCGCGATCGTCCGTGGCAGTGTAACACCTCCATCCGGCACGATTGATGCACCACTCGCCCGCACCGGCAGTTCCATGATTGAGCGAAAAGTAGACTTCAAGCATGGAGAGCGTGCAGTCACACATTATAAAGTTGTAGAAGAAAAAAACGGGCACAGCCTTGTCTCTCTTATCTTAGAGACCGGCCGTACCCATCAGATCCGTGTCCATATGCAATATTTAGGATTCCCACTTGTCGGTGATTATCTATATAATCCGGATATGGAATACATCCACCGCCAGGCATTACATTCCTGGAAGCTCTCCTTTATTCATCCGATCACAAAGGAGCCGATGGAATTCACAGCGGAATTACCGAAAGATATGAAGAATATTCTTATTTAAAGAACACTATGCACGAAAACACTCCCCACCACAAATCAGGGAGTGTTTTTCTATCTATTCTTATACACTAAGCTTCTTATCTGCCATCCATCCACTAAGTAAAAATACCGCTACACAGATTATAATATAGTATACAAGATATCCAACACCAAAGAATGAATTTCCTGCTACTTCTACATTCGGAAGTACATTGCTGATCAGATTATAAATTTTTTCTATTATAAATGTAATCACAAAGAAAGCTACGATTGAGATTCCTCCTGCATATTTTGAATCCCTTAAAATAGTTCGAGAAACGATTACCGCAAGATAACCAACCATCACAACCTCTGTCCATCCGACAAAGATGCAGAGAAGATTCCAGATAATCTGTGCGATCAGCTGCCCTTCGCCTGACACTCGTATAAAACTATCTCTTATGATTGCAAATACATTTCCAAGTTCTCCGACATATTGGATCGTCCCTACAAAACAAAGCAGTCCGGCAATCGCATAAAGTGCAAACACGAAAAACATCTGTGCGATCGCTACAACAAATTTTGCTCCAAGAATTTCCCATACGGATTTCGGAGTCATCCAGATCATATAGCTTTGCTTTGTTTTCAAATCTCTGTTCAGAATCAGAATACTCTCAATTCCCATATAGAACACTACAAAAAACGATCCGACTAATAAAAGCGTTGCACTGATTCCCATCAATGCATCCTTTTCAGCCAGCATACCTCCAAAAAATGTAAGCACACAGACAGCTAAAGCTACCATAACAATCATTCTCGAAGTCCGCTGTTTCTTCCATTCATATTTCATTAATTTTCCCATCGTTACTCCCTCCTTACATCTTCTGCAGATAAAGCTCTGCAAGTGAATTTCCCGTTGTCATTCTCTCTGTCTCAACATTCACGACATCCACAAGCTGTCCATCTTTTATAAAAATCGCATCCTCAATAAAGCTTTCTACCTCTTCAATCAGATGGGTAGAGATCACCATTGTACGATTCTCATCTGCTTCTTCCAGGATCAAAGCAATGATCTCTTCTCTCGCTTTATAGTCCACACCGTTCAAAGGCTCATCTAACAAGAGAAGATCTGCTTTTCTCGCCAATGTTGCAGCCGCTTTCAGTTTCGCATTCATTCCGCTTGACATTGCAGACGCTTTCATCTCTTCATTCAAGCCCAGGCGTTCAATTGTTTTTCTAAACTGATCTCTGTCAAAATCCTCAAAGAAATCTGCATAATATTCTTCTACATCTTTTACCTTCATATAACTATAGAAAAATGGTTCCGTTGACATATACGCGATGGATGCTTTGTCCTGATAGCTAAGCGGATGTCCCTCAAATAAAATCTCTCCCTCTGTTGGCTGTGTCAGTCCCGCTGCCATCTTCATAAGTGTCGTCTTACCACTTCCATTTTCTCCGAGAAGACCATAAATCGTGCCCTTTTTCAACTTCAAAGTAAGCTCTTTAACTGCTTCTTTATTCCCGAATTTCTTTGTGATATTTCTATATTCTAACATTATTTCTGCTCCTCCTCGTAATCGGCAATCTGCTCAATAATCTCGCCTTTCTGAAATCCAAGATCACGCATCTCGTGTACAAAATTCTTCAACAGCTCTTCTGCCATCTCCTTCTTCACATTGTCAAACATATACTCCTCCTCCGACACAAATGTACCGATTCCACGCTTCGTGTAACAATATCCTGCCATCTCCATCTCCCGGTAGATTCTCGCCGCTGTGTTCTGATTCACTTTATACAAAACTGCAAGCTCCCTGTTCGATGGCATCTTCTCACCCGGTTTCAACTCGCCCTTTACCATCTTTTTCTTAAGCTCGTTGATCACCTGAAGATAGATTGGACTTCCTGAATTATATTCCATGTGATTCCTCCATTTATCTTTTTTGCATTTGCTGTATCAGTGCTATAGTTAGATAGTACATTAGGTTTTTAGTTTTGTCAATATAAATATGCATAAAAAAATAGACGTACTTGCTTGGCGGCAAACGTCTATTTTTAATACTTTGCTACTGTAATTTACTCAATCTGCCAGTCAATCGGCTCGATTCCATTCTTCTCCAGAAATGCATTTGTCTGACTGAATGGCTTGCTTCCAAAGAAACCTCTGTAAGCAGCCAGCGGGCTTGGATGCGGTGCTTCCAGGATAAGATGCTTTGGATTCGTAAGCATTCTCTTCTTCCTCTGTGCAGGTGCACCCCACAGAATAAAGACAATCGGTCTGTCCTGGCTGTTCAGTGCCAGAATCGCTGCATCTGTGAATTCTTCCCATCCGATTCCTCTGTGAGAGTTCGCCTGATGTGCTCGTACTGTCAGCACAGTGTTCAACATTAACACACCCTGCTCGGCCCATTTTGTCAGACACCCATGATTTGGGATTGTGCAGCCGAGATCATCATGGAGTTCTTTATAGATATTCACAAGTGACGGCGGAATATCTACACCTTTCTGCACAGAAAAGCTTAATCCATGTGCCTGACCGTTATTATGATAAGGATCCTGCCCAAGGATCACAACCTTCACATCCTTCAGTGGAGTCAGATGAAATGCATTGAAAATATCCTGTGCCGGTGGAAAGATCAGTTTTGTCCTGTATTCCTCATTTACCGTCTCAAATAATTTCCTATAATAAGGCTTGGAAAACTCTCCTTTCAATGCCTCATACCAGTCTCCATTCAAACCACTCATAGTTCCTGCTCTCCTCTTCTTTCTGCTTAACCATTCTCTACAGTCTGACAGAAATTCCTTCGTTTCTTAAATACTCTTTTACTTCTTTAATTTCCAATTCCTTATAATGGAACAAAGATGCTGCCAGTGCCGCATCTGCACCACCGTCTGTCAGTGCCTCTTTAAAATGCTCCAACGTTCCGGCTCCACCGGACGCGATTACAGGAATCGATACACTGTCAGCAATCGCACGTGTCAGTTCCAGATCATATCCAGCCTTCGTTCCGTCACCGTCCATACTTGTCAGAAGAATCTCACCTGCACCAAGGGACTCTACTTTCTTCGCCCACTCGACTGCATCGATACCGACATCCAGACGTCCACCGTTCTTATAAATATTCCATCCTGTTCCGTCTGCTCTTTTCTTTGCATCAATCGCCACTACTACACACTGGCTTCCAAACTTCTCTGCCGCTTCACGGATCAGCTCCGGTCTGTTGATTGCAGAAGAATTGATTGAAATCTTATCCGCACCTTCTCTTAACAATGCACGGAAATCATCAACTGTCCGGATTCCTCCGCCGACAGTAAACGGAATAAACACACATTCCGCAACCTTTCGTACCATATCAACAACCGTTCCTCTATCATCTGAAGAAGCTGTGATATCCAGAAATACAAGTTCATCAGCTCCTGCCTTATCATATGCCTTTGCAATCTCCACCGGGTCTCCGGCATCCTGAAGATCAACAAAGTTCACACCTTTTACAACACGTCCGGCATTCACATCCAGACATGGGATAATTCTTTTTGTAAACATTCTCGCACTCCTCCTACAGCTCTACAAAGTTTTTCAGAATCTTCAGTCCTACATCACTGCTCTTCTCCGGGTGGAACTGGCATGCGAAAATATTGTCCTTCTCAACAGACGCATGGATATGTGTTGTATACTCTGTTGATGCCTTGACAATCTGTTCCTCTTCTGCTTTCAGATAATAAGAATGTACAAAATATACATAAGAATTCTCAGCGATTCCCTTAAAAAGTCTTCCATCATTCTCTAAATGAAGGGAATTCCATCCCATATGGGGAATCTTATATCCTTCTTTATCAGGTATCCTTAAGATCTCACCCTTTAGAATTCCAAGTCCTTCTACACCCGGAGCCTCATCGCTGTGCTCAAATAAAAGCTGCAATCCAAGGCAAATTCCAAGAAATGGTGTTCCCTTTTCTGTAACCTCGCGGATTACTTCATCAAGTCCTGACTGTTTTAATTTCTCCATAGCATCTCCAAATGCACCGACACCCGGAAGAATCACTTTATCTGCATGAAGGATCTCATCTCTGTCCGCTGTAACTGTAACATCCTGTCCAAGTGCAAGCAATGCTTTCTCAACACTGCGGATATTACCGGCATCATAATCAATTATTGCTATCATTAGCCTACCTCTTATCTGTAATCTATTATCTAGTATCTATTTTCTATACTTTACCACACTTTGCGTCGAGTTCAAACCAAAATTCTACTCCATTGTCATAATTTTTCACGCCGTACCCCTGATGGAAAGATTCCATGATTGCCTTAACGATTGAAAGTCCAATCCCATTTCCACCATATTCACGTGTATGTGCTTTATCCACTTTATAAAATTTATCCCACAGTTTTGGTACATCCTCTTCTGGAATCGGTTTTCCACTATTAAAGACGGAAACACATACTTTTCCATCCATTGAAACGATCTTCACTTCGATCCGCTTCTCATTTCCGACATGATGAATCGCATTCGTAAGATAATTCCGTACAACCTGTTCTGTCTTAAACTCATCTGCCCAGACATAAGCTGTCTCATCAGCAATAAAATCTACATTCGCATTAATCTGTTGGATCAGAATATCACAACTTGCAATAACACCTTTCACAAGCTTCACAATATCAAACCGTTCAAATTCCACTTCATCTGTCCCGAATTCCAACTGATTCAATGTCAGCAGATTCTTGACCATCCGGTTCATCTTTCCTGCTTCATCAATAATGACATCACAGTAAAACTCTGTACTTTCCGGGTCGTCATTGATTCCTTCTTTTAACCCTTCGGCATATCCCTGGATCAATGCGATCGGCGTCTTCAGCTCATGGGAAACATTTCCAAGAAATTCATTTCTCATATTTTCAAGTTTCTCTTTCTGCTCAATGTCCTGCTGCAGCTGATTATTCGCAGTCTTCAATTCAGATATTGTCTTTTCCAGCTGATCTGACATTTTATTAAAGTTCTCGCCCAGAACACCAATCTCATTCTTTCCGCCGCTCGTATACTTCGCATCAAAATTCAGATTTGCCATATCTTCAGAAAGTCTTGCCAGTTCCAACACTGGTTTTGTAATCCTTCGTGAAAAAATCCATACAAGGATTCCTCCAAAGAACATTCCGAAAATCCCAAGATAAATCAGGAACTGGTTGGCAAGATTGGCACTTTCTCGGATACTGTCCAGTGGGCTTCGCATTGTGACAAATACACTATCACTCAAGTATCCCCACATTTCCAGATAATCCGTACCACTCTGTGGATCCTGGATTTTACGAACCACATAATCGTCCGAATGCTTGAGAATCTTTTCCTGATCATCATCTTTCAGGAAGAAAATACGGAGCATCTGTTTGTACAGGAAACCTTCTTCCTTTACATTTGTAAATACAACCTTTCCATCGTCAGAAATATCCATCGCGCAGACATCAATATTCGTTTTTTCAAGTTCCGCCACAAGTTTCTTCTGCACTGCCTCATTTCCAAGATTTCCATTGCTCACTGCTTCACTCATTTCCTCATACATCTCAATCAGATCTTTCTGCTTATGAGACATATAATATCGTCCAAGAAACCCCGTATTAACAATGAAAACTAACATCAGAACAAACACTAGAAGTCCAACAAAAATAGCTGTCATCTGTCCGCTCAACGTATATTTCAGTTCTCTTTTTGCTTTCTTCATCTGATTTATTTCTCCGCGCTCTGAACTTCAAACTTATATCCCATGCCCCAGATTGTTTTGATATATTCGCCCTTATCGCCTAATTTACTTCTCAGTTTCTTCACATGTGTATCAATTGTTCTTGCATCACCAAAATAATCATAATTCCATACATTATTCAATATTTTCTCTCTGGAAAGCGCAATTCCCTGATTTTCTATAAAATAGGTCAACAATTCAAATTCTTTATAACTAAGTTCGACCGGTGTTCCATCAATCTTCACGATATGTGCTGACTTGTCAATCGTAATACCGCCTGCCTCCAGCGAATCATTGCCGACCGCTCCCAAAGTTCTGCGAAGGATTGCATTTACTCTTGCCACAAGAATCTTTGGACTGAATGGCTTAGAAATGTATTCGTCCACACCAAGTTCAAATCCCTGCAGCTCGTCTCTCTCCTCAGAACGCGCTGTCAGCATAATGATTGGCACTTTAGAAGTCTCTCGAACCTCACGGCACACCTGCCAGCCATCCATTTTCGGCATCATTACATCTAAAATGATCAGGGCAATGTCTTTATCTTCGTAAAAAAGATCCATTGCTTCCATTCCATCTCCGGCTTCTAATACCATATACCCTTCTCTTGTGAGGAAATCCTTCACAAGTTTTCTCATTCTGCTCTCGTCATCCACAACTAATATTTTTGCTCTTTCCATCTTCTTTTCTCCTAACTTATATTTGTGTGTACCAGGTCATTTCTACATTTAATTACCTTTTAATATACCAAATAGTTTTGTCAATATTGTGAACAACAAAACGGTCAGTCTATAAATGTGTGTCAAAACTTCATTTACAGACTGACCGTCTCTTCTTTTCGGCCCGATTATTCAAACTCATAGTTAGAAAAACATTCATTTGCCTCTTCTTCATCCTGTCCATTCACAACTACACGCATTGGCAGTCCCAGCTTAATAGACATTAACCCCATAAGGGATTTACCATCGATGATATAATTTCTGTTTGCCATATCAGTTACATCAACGTCTGATTTTAATTTCTGACAAGTGTTGCAAAATGTCATGATCTGCCCTGCTGACATAAACTTCACTTTCTTTTCTACCATGTTTTTTACCTCCATCTGTCTATCGAATACGAGTAATAATAAAAGCCAACACAGAAATCTGCACAATGCCTGAATGCAGATTACTGTAATTTCAAACATACTTGACCAGTATATACCACTTATTCCGGAGGTGCAAGTGAATTTTCGATTTTTTTCGACATATTGTCTACCTGTTTTGATGTAAAGTTCTCACCCGGAGAATCTTGACAGCCACTACTGTCACTTCTATAATAATTGATGGCTTAATATATTACTGCTTTCTGGCAGACAGCAGTAATTCAATCATGGCACTAGGTACTACACACACAAATGAGGTGATATCTATGAAACACAAATTTCAAATTTCTGAATCTATCCGGCTTGGAGCAATCCTTGCACTTTCCGGTGGATTCATGGATGCTTACTCTTATATGGAGCGTGGAGAAGTATTTGCCAATGCACAGACTGGAAACATGCTTCTCTTTGGGGTACATCTCTCTGAGGGAGACTTCCAGAACACAATGAAATACCTTTTCCCTGTACTCGCCTTTGCACTTGGAATCGCTCTTGCTGAAGTTGTCCGGGCTAAGGCAGGAAATCTGCTTCACTGGAGACAGATTTCTGTTCTGGCAGAAGCACTGATCCTGATCGCAGTCAGTTTCTTCCCAACAGCATTGAATCTTCCGGCCAATGCATTAACTTCTTTTGCCTGTGGAATTCAGGTTGAAAGTTTTCGCAAGATTCATGGCAAAGGAATCGCAACTACAATGTGCATCGGTAATCTGCGCAGTGGAACAGAGAACCTGCACCACTATTTCCATACAAAAGAACGACATTTTCTAGATACAAGTCTTCTGTATTACGGAATCATTGCCTGCTTTATTGTCGGCGCAGTGATCGGTAATGCAGCAGTCCAGCTGTTCCAGACAAAGGCAATTCTTGGCTGTTCCTTCTTGTTATTCATTTCATTCTTTATGATGTTTATTGATTGGGAAAAGAAAGAAAAGGAGCTTGCACTTTAATGTGCGGCTTCTTTTTTCATACTGGTTTTCAGATAGAAAAAATCCCGAAAGTGCAATGTTGATCAGCACTTCCGGGAAAAAATTTACTGCGGATGACAGGACTTGAACCTGCACGTCGTAAACACCAGAACCTAAATCTGGCGCGTCTGCCAATTCCGCCACATCCGCATATTTCTTATTCAATTATTGATTAAGAAAAAAATAGAACAAGCAATTTGCTTGTTCCAGTGAGCGTGCGGGGATTCGAACCCCGGACAACTTGATTAAAAGTCAAGTGCTCTACCACCTGAGCTACACGCCCTTATTCATTTTTATTTCTTTCCTGCTAGCAGGATAACTGGGCTAGCTGGATTCGAACCAGCGAATGCAGGAGTCAAAGTCCTGTGCCTTACCGCTTGGCGATAGCCCATCGAAGACTTCATATCTGACACTGCACGGCCAGTTGGAATATTTAAAGAAAAAGGTGGATAGCCGGACTCGAACCGGCGATATCCAGAACCACAATCTGGCGCGCTAACCAACTGCACCATACCCACCATAAAACGAGCCTGGGGGGATTCGAACCCTCGACCTACGGCTTAGAAGGCCGTTGCTCTATCCAGCTGAGCTACAGACTCATTTCTCTTAATGAGAACCTCTCGTTTTCAAACGAGAAGCGGGTGATGGGAATCGAACCCACGTATCCAGCTTGGAAGGCTGGTGTTCTACCATTGAACTACACCCGCA
>OAUV01000129.1_pt1 | contig 100107 bp, 102 predicted proteins | sample 1516841 | NCBI WGS metagenome assembly OAUV01 (sample SAMEA2580044, study PRJEB22360) | human gut metagenome | biome: human gut; feature: human-associated habitat; material: faeces | place: Denmark | collected 2008/2010 | reverse complement strand
TTCAGATCAAAAAGAAGTTGATTTTGATGGAACAATGACAGTAATGATTTGTACATTATAAGGCGGAAGCCTTATTTTTTTAACTTGATTTTTTAGGTTGTTTAAAGTATTCTAATTACTATATTATTTAATAAAATGAAATAGGTGATTTTATGAAAGAATGGTTGATTTTAGCGTTTATATTTTTTATAGGAAGTTTAGCTGGATGGCTTTTAGAACTTATTTTTCGTCGCTTTTTTTCCAAAGCAAATCCTTCAAGAAAATGGATCAATCCTGGTTTTTTAGTAGGACCTTATTTACCACTTTATGGTTTTAGTTTATGTGTCGTTTATTTACTGGCACATATTAATGTTTCATTTATTCATGGAGTGTATTTAAGAAAGACGGTACTTTTTTTACTAATGGCTTTATCGGTTACTTTAATTGAATATTTTGCAGGACTTATTTTTATCAAAGGAATGCATGTAAAGCTTTGGGATTATAGTGATGAAAAGTTTAATATTCAAGGAATCATTTGTCCTAAGTTTACTTTCTTTTGGTATTTATTAAGTGCGATTTATTATTTTTTAATTCATCCTAATATCATTCATTCAATTGAATGGCTTGCTGGAAATCTTTGGTTTTCATTCTTTGTAGGTTTATTTTATGGTGTCTTTTTAATTGATGTTGGATATTCTTTAAATATTTTAAACAATATCCAAAAATTTGCGAAAGAAAACGATATTATTGTCCAATATGAAGCGTTTAGAAAACATATCGGTGAGTTAAGAAATGAATTTAAAGAAAAAGAACGTTTTGTTTTCTCTATGAAATTGGATCATATTTCAATCAAAAAATCATTAAAAGCGTATTTTGATAAATACTATAAATAGGAGAATTATATGGAATTAAAGAAAATAAGTGAAAATGATATTGAACAAGTAAGTCAACTTTATTACAGTGCTTTTCCTGAAGATGAAAGAGCACCATGGAAAGCTCTTATAGAAAAACACAATAAAGGTAAAGGAGAATTTTTATCAATCTATGATCAAGATAAATGGGTTGGGTTAACGTATGTCATTACCTATCAAAATTTGTCCTATGTTTTGTATCTTGCTATTGATGAACTTCAAAGAGGTCATGGCTATGGAAGTAGTGTTTTACAAATATTGAAAAAGAGATATCCTCATACCATTATGTTATGTATTGAAGAAGTAGATGAAAAATATGATAACTACAAACAACGTGTTCAGCGTAAAAACTTTTATTTAAGAAATGGACTTCAAGAAATGGGCTTTAAATATGTAGAAAAAGATGTTAAATATGAAATGCTTTATGTAGGAGAAAAATTATCAAGTAAAGTTTATGATGAATTGATGGTTGCTTATGCCGGACCTGTTTATCATAAATTTAGAGATTACAAGGCTGATGAATTGATTGACTAAACATCCATATGGATGTTTTTTTGCTTTAAGAGTATAATAAAGGTAATGATAGGAGGAAGAAAGAATGTTACATAAAAAATTAAAACCATTTCCTAAAGACTTTCTTTGGGGAGCAAGTACATCTGCTTATCAAGTAGAAGGAGCTAACTTATCACATGGAAAGGGTCCTTCGGTTCAAGATGTTAAAAAAGTACCAGAAGGGACATCTGATTTAACAGTATGCGCTGATTTTTATCATCGTTATAAAGAAGATATTGCTTTAATGGCTGAAATGGGCTTTAAAGTTTATCGTTTTTCTATTTCGTGGTCAAGAATTTTACCTCAAGGAACAGGTGAAGTAAATCAAGAAGGAATTGATTTCTACAATAATGTTATTAATGAATGTTTAAAATATAATATTATTCCATTAGTGACAATGTTCCACTTCGATATGCCACAAGCCTTAGAAGAAAGAGGTGGCTGGGAAAAACGTGAATCTATTGATTGGTTTGTTAATTTTGCTAAAGTGATGTATGAAAATTTTGGTGATCGTGTTAAATACTGGCTTACGATCAATGAACAAAACGTTTTAATTTTATCAGGAGATATTATTGGAACAACAACCCTTACAGGACCAGAAAAATATAAATCTCTTTACCAACAAAATCATCATATGTTAGTAGCACAAGCAAAAGCAATGGCTTTATGCCATGAAATGGTAGAAGGTGGAAAAATTGGACCAGCACCAAATATTTCTCTTGCTTATCCAGCAAGTTGTAAGCCTGAAGATCAATTAGCTGCTCAAAACTTAAATGCGATTCGTAACTGGCTTTACTTAGATATGGCTGTTTATGGAGAATATAATCATCTTGCATGGGCTTTTATGGAAAAAAGAAATGCAACTCCTCATATCGAAGAAGGAGATATGGAAATTCTAAAAAATGGACATCCAGATTTCATTGGTTTCAACTATTATTCAACAGCAACTGTTGCTTGGTGTGATGAAAGCCAAGGAGAAACATTTGGACATGATCAACAAAAAACACGTATGGAAGAAGGTGTTTATCTAGGAGCTGCCAATCCAAATCTACCTCATACTGATTTTGGGTGGGAAATTGATCCATTTGGTTTTAGAGCAACTATTCGTGAAATGTATTCAAGATATCGTTTACCAATGATTGTTACAGAAAATGGTTTAGGTGCTTATGATAAATTAACTGAAGATGGAAAAGTTCATGATCAATACCGTATTGAATATTTAAGAAAACATATTGAACAAATTCAATTAGCGATTACTGATGGTGCAGAAATGATGGGATATTGTCCATGGTCAGCAATTGACTTAATTTCTACTCATGAAGGTATGGTTAAACGTTATGGATTTATTTATGTTGATAGAGATGAATTTGATTTAAAAACATTAGATCGTTATAGAAAAGATTCATTCTATTGGTATAAAAAAGTTATTGCTTCTAATGGAGATGACCTTAGTGATTAAATCTTTAAAGAAAAATCTTTAAAGATTTTTCTTTTGTTAATGACAAGTTCATTTTTTTAGGCTTTAATAGAGATGAGGTGTTAAAATGAAACCAAGTCAAAAAATTAAACAAAATGTTGTGAATCAAATAGCAAAAACTACTTTATATGAAAATGTCTCAGAATTAATGAAAATGCAACAAATTTATGAAGCAGGAATTAAAGAAATTCGTACAAAATTAGAAATATTAGATGCAGAATTTAAAGTAAAACATGATCATAATCCGATTCATCATATCGAATCTCGTTTAAAATCGCCAGAAAGTATTTTAAAAAAAGCTATTAATAAAGATATTCCTGTAACAGAACGTTCGTTAGAAGAAAATATTCATGATATTGCGGGAATTCGTGTTATTTGTAATTATGTAGATGATGTTTATAAGGTAGCACAATTACTTACAGATCAAGATGATATCCGTTTAGTTGAAGTAAAAGATTATATTGCAAATCCAAAAGAAAGTGGTTATATGTCTTTACATCTTGTTTTAGAAGTACCAATTTTCTTATCAGAAGGATCTAAACCAATTCATGTTGAAGTACAGCTTCGTACAATTGCGATGGATTTTTGGGCTTCTTTGGAACATAAACTTAAATATAAAACAGATAATAATGTTCCTGAAGATATTAAAGAAGAATTACAAGAATGTGCAAAAACAATTTCAAAACTTGATTTAAAAATGCAAAATATCCATAATCGTTTAAATAAAAAACGTGTGTAAAAAAAGATATCGCGATTGCGATATCTTTTAATTATGTTCTTTTTTTAATTTGTTCATCAAAATAACCAGTGTTGGAATCAAAATAATGATAGCAGCAAACCAAGCAATAGGGTTGGCAAAACAAATGGCATTATAACCAAACTTACCAACGAGGGCAAAAGCAACAAAAGCTCTTGCCACTAATTCAGCACCCCCAGCAAGCATCGTAAGTGCGGATTTTCCTAAACCTTGAATGGTGTTTCTTGAAACAAATAGAATACCTAAAACAAAATAGAAAATACTATTGCAAATCAAGAATTGTTGAGCATCATTAATAACGCCTGTTTCATTACCGGCAACAAATAATAATGAAAGGTATTTTCCAAAGAAAATCATAAAGATACAAGCAACGATACCATAACCAATGACAAGGAACATAGATTCTTTAATTCCTTTAAAAATACGCTCTATCTTTCCAGCACCTAAATTTTGTCCAGAGAAGGTAGCCATTGTAGAACCCATCATATCCATTGGTTGCGTAAAGAACATAGATAATTTTTGGGCAGCAGCAATAGCAGCAACTTTTGCTGAACCTAAAGTATTAACGGCACTTTGTAAGATAACAGCACCAACAGCCGTAATTGAATATTGTAAAGCCATTGGGACGGCAATATTAATAAGTTTTTTGATAATTGGAAAACTTATAGAACGTGCATGATGATCAAATCTTAAATTAGGATATTTTTTAGCCATATAAATAAAACATAAAACAGCCGAAATTCCCTGAGCAATCACTGTTGCAAGGGCAGCACCTCGAACACCCATATGAAAATTAATAATCATTGATAAATCTAAAACAACATTAAGTACCGATGATATAATTAAGAAAATAAGAGGTGTTTTACTATCCCCTAAAGCACGTGAAACACTTGCTAAAAAGTTATAAGCAATGGTACATGTTAAACCATAAAAAATAATTGAAATATAATCGTAAGATTGTTTGAAAATATTAGCGGGCGTTTGCATCCATTGAAGTAATGTTTCCGTTGTAAAATGGGTTAAAATTGTAAGTACAATTGAAAAGAATATGCATAAGTAAAATGCGTTCATAATGGTTTGAAGCATTCTTTTTTCTTCTCTAGCACCAAAAGCTTGCGCAATAGGAATTCCAAAGCCAGCCGCAAGTCCTAAAACAAAACCGATAATTAAAAAGTTTAATGAACCTGTTGAGCCAACGGCAGCAAGAGCATTTACGCCGACAAATCTTCCTACAATCATTGTGTCAACGACGTTATAAAGTTGTTGGAAAATAGCTCCCCCAATTAAAGGAATACAAAATGAAATAATCAGTTTTAATGTATTTCCATGTGTTAAATCTTTTTCCATCTAATCCCTCCCTAAATCCTGTTTTTTTATTATAGCATAGAAAAGGAGTGAAAGATTTTTAAATAATGAAAAAAGTGTTCTCTATTTTATAGAAAACATTTTTTTACTTGAATAAGGAAAAAGGAAAGAAGAGAAAAAATATAAATCGGAATCATTTGAAAAAGGGATACTTTTTCAATTAAAAAGACTTTTTGTAAAAGAGGAATATATAAAACAAGATGTAATAGAAAAGTACCAATCAAAAAAGCAAGAATGCTTTGTTTATTTGAAAATAGTCCTATTTGATAAATGGGTTTTTCATTCCGACTACTTAAACCATGAAGTAAACGTGATAAACAAATTGTCGCAAAGGCAAAAGTAGAAGCAGCCAGTGTATTTATTTTTAAACTACAATAATAACTTGCCATCGTACATAAACCAATAATGATTCCGTCAAAAGAAATCCTAAAAAGTGATTTTTTATTTAAAAGAGATTCATCTTTTTTTAGGTGGATATTTTAAAACATTTTGATCATTTTTTTTCATCCCAATCGCAATGGCAGGTAAAGAATCTGTAATTAAATTCATAAATAAAAGGTGTGCTGGAAAAAACGGTGTTGGCAAAATAAATAAAGAAGCAAGTAATACACATAGAATCCCCGCAAAATTTCCTGACAATAAATAATAAATTGAATTTTTAAGATGTTCATAGACATTTCGACCGATAATAATAGCATGTACAATCGTTGAAAAGTTATCATCCATTAAAATCATATTGGCAGCATCTTTTGCCACTTCACTTCCTGTAATACCCATAGCCACACCAATATCACTTTGTTTAAGGGCAGGAGCATCATTGACACCATCACCTGTCATGGCCACCACTTTACCTTTTCTTTGCCAAGCTTCAACGATACGAATTTTATGTTCAGGAGCTACTCGTGCATAAACAGAAACACGAGGGAGAATTTCATCAAGTTCATGATTATTTAGTAAATCTAATTTTTGACCTTCTATATATAAATCGTTTTCTTCAAATATGCCAATTTTTTTGGCGATGCTTGTAGCGGTAATGACATGATCTCCAGTAATCATAATAGGTTTAATACCGGCTTTTTTACATTGAAGTACAGCTTCTAGACTTTCAACTCTAGGTGGATCCATTAAGGAAATAAGACCAATGAAAGTAAGATTTTCATGGTTATATTCTTTATAACGAAGGCAAGTACTCGTAAACCTGCTTTTGCAAGATCTTTATTTTGTTTTAAGATATGTTCTTTTGTATAGATGATAAAGCTATTTTTTCGCCATTGAGTAAAAGCGTATCACATTCTTTTAAGATATCTTGAATACTTTTTTGATAAAACATCACGGCTCCTCCTTTGAATAAAAAAAGACAAAACTCGTTAAAGATAAAATCCTTAACGAGTCTTGTCTTTAAGATGTACCAGAATAGAAAAAACTATTCGCGTATGTTGATACCATCACACAGATTGTGAGACTACTCCCTCATTGATTTCATTTTAACAACGACTCTATAAAAATAATGTCAATTTATAAAATCTTAATAATTTTATTTTTGTTAAGCTATGATATAATGACAAAGAAAAAGGAGAAGAATATGACATTAGCACAATTAAGATACGTTATTACAGTTTCTCAAGTAGGAACACTTTCAGAGGCTGCTAAGCGTTTATATATATCACAACCAAGTTTAACAAATGCAATCAAAGAATTAGAAAAAGAATTAGGTATTACGATTTTTATTCGTACCAATAAAGGAGTTATTTTATCAAGACAGGGAGAAGAATTTTTAGGTTATGCAAGACAAGTGATTGAACAAACAAACTTGATTGAAGAAAAGTATTTACAGGATCATAATATTAAACATGAATTTTGTATCTCAACGCAACATTATTCTTTTGCCGTAGAAGCTTTTGTTTCTTTGATTAAAGAATATGGTGGGAAGGAATATGATTTCAGGATTCGAGAAACACAAACTTATGAAATTATTGAAGATGTTGCCAAACTTAAAAGTGAAATTGGGGTTCTTTATCTTAATTCATTTAATGAAGTTGTTTTAAAGAAAACGTTGAAAGAAAATGACTTAACATTTCATCGTCTATTTATCGCAAAACCTCATGTTTTTCTTGGAAAAGATAATCCCCTCGCAAATAAAAATAAAGTATCTTTAGAGGATTTAAAAGAATATCCACGTTTATCTTATGAACAAGGAGAACATAATTCTTTTTACTTTTCTGAAGAAATACTGAGTACTTTAGAAAGCCAAAAAGAAATTAAAGTATGTGATCGTGCAACACTCTTTAATTTATTAATAGGTCTTAATGGCTATACAATTTGTAGTGGAGTCATTAATGAACAGCTTAATGGAAAAGATATCATTGCGGTTCCTTTAGATGTGAATGATTTTATGGAAATAGGATATATTACACATAATAAAGCTATTCTAAGTCGTTTTGGGCAACTTTATATTGATATCTTAAAAGAGTATACAAAAAAGGATTCGTAAGGAATCCTTTTAGTTTGCACGTGTTTTGCTAAAGTAAAGAAGATCGGTTGCTTGCATGTTGTTTTCATAGATTTCTTGAGGATAATAATCAATGAAAAAGTTTTCAATTTTATGACTATAATGATAACCAAGTTTTGTATAAATAAGCATGTTTGTCATTGAACTATTGGCGGTACCAATTAAAAAAGTTGTTTTGTTTTGATAAAGATTTTCAATGTATTGAAGTAAGGATTTTCCATATCCATGTCCTCGATTATTTTCTAAAGTAAGTAAGTTTTTAATTTCAAGGGTAGTATCATTGATTTCTTTAACAGCAATAAAAGCAAGAGGTGTTTGTTTTTCAAAGTAAGCAAATAATCTTCCATCTCTTAAATAATTTTCAACAAGGTTAATATTAGGATCACTTTCGCATAATAAAGATGCATAATCTAATTTATTTTCAATAATTTCTTCAATCATGTTTTATTCCTCCAATAGAGGCATTTTAACATATTTTAGAATATGTTAAAATAAGTTGAGGTGAATTTCATGAATCATAAATTAAATAAGAAAAAAGTAGCATTCGTTATTATAATAGCTGTACTTATTATTTCTTTAGGTGTTTTTCTCTTTAATAATGTAAATCAATCTACAAAAAAAGAAACACCTAAAAAGGTACAAGAAAAAACAGTGCAAAAAGAAGAAAAGAAGAAAGAAGAACCGGAAGTTAATTTTACTATTTCTTTTGCGGGAGATTGTACACTTGGAAATTATGCCGGACAAGCTTATGATGGATCTTTTAATCAAGAATATAAAAGACAAGGGAATGATCCAACATATTTTTTAAAAAAAGTAAAAGATGTTTTTGAAAAAGATGATTTGACAGTTGTTAATCTAGAAGGACCATTTACTACAGCCAGTAATCATCTTGAAAAAGAATTTCCTTTTAGTGGAGCTCCTGAATATACAAAAATATTGACTTCTTCATCAGTAGAAGCAGTTACCCTCGCAAATAATCATAGCGAAGATTATTATGAAGCAGGGCTTCAAGATACCAAAAAATATTTAGATGAAGCTTCTATTGGACATTTTGGTTATGATGATTCTTATATAAAAGAAATCAAAGGCATCAAGTGTGGATTCCTTGGTTATCGTTCACTTTCGGTATCTATGAATAATGAAAGTGGTCATCAAAAAATACAAGAGGCAATCAATCATTTAAAAAATGAGGAACAATGCCAACTTGTTTTTGTTTATTATCATTGGGGTATTGAAAGACAATATCAAGCTAATGAAGATCAAAGATCATTGGCTAAGTTTACCATTGATGCTGGAGCAGATGCTGTCATTGGTTCACATCCACATGTTGTTCAAGGAACAGAAACCTACAATGGAAAACCCATTGTTTATTCATTAGGTAATTTCTGTTTTGGTGGTAATCGTAATCCAAGTGATACAGACACAATGATTTATCAACTCTCTTATTCTTTTAAAGGAACAATACAAACAGGATATCAAGTACAAATCATTCCATGTTCTTTAACTTCATCAAGAGGAAGAAATGATTATCAACCATATGTTTTACAAGATGAACAAGCAAGTAGAGTCATGGAAAAGATTAAGAAATATAGTTATTAAAAAACAGAAGGAATAAGTGGAATTAAGCAATGATTCCACTTTTTTTATTTTACAAAATGTAATATATATTTGACATTTTGTAAAATAAATGATACTTTATAAATGTAGAAAGGAAGATAATCGATGGCAAAAAACATTGCACTCAAAGTAGCACGTGTCGAAAAAAATATGACACAAAAAGAACTGGCACAGGCGGTAGGAATATCAAGACAGACAATGAATGCGATCGAAAGTGGGGAATACAATCCAACGATTAAGCTTTGTCGAAAGATTTGTCGTCTTTTAGAAAAAGGTTTAGATGATTTATTTTGGGAGGATGAAGAAAATGAAAAGTAATTTAGATGAACGCCAAGAATTGAAATTATTAAAAATTCAACACTATGGTTGTTGGCTTGCTTTTTGGGGATTGCTTGCTGATATACTTATTCAAATGATTCTTGGAAATATGGTGTTTAAGAATTTCATCGGAGAAGTTATTGTTTTTATGTCTTTGGTGATTTATCTTGTAGTTGCTAGCCTTAAAGAAGGTATTTGGGATAGAAAATACAAACCAAATTTAAAAACAAACCTACTTTTTAGTACGATAGGAGCACTTGTTGAAGGAATTGTTTTCTTTATTATTTCTTATCGAGATTATCAAAATTTAAAAGGTTCTATAGGTATTATGATTTTGATATTTTTTATGATGGAAATTGTATGTATGATTTTATTTACGGTTGCAGGTAAAATTTATAAAAAAAGAGTTCATCAGCTTGAAGATTCAAATGAGGAATAAAAAAAGAAATGAGAAAAATTTTCCCATTTCTTTCTTTTTTTCTATCTTTATATTACCACAAAATGGGCATTTTTTCAAGGCTGGTCATTTTTGTCAAAGTCCTGTATTAAATATATGGAGGTAATTTTATAGAACAAAATATAACAGCATTAGTGAGCTTATTTGCAAGAGCGTATCATCAAAAAAAAGGAAGGGTATTAAAATTTTTGATGATCCTCTTTCAATAAAATTAATTACAAAAAAAGAATATGAAATGATTGGGTTAAATATGTCACAAGGCATTTCATTTTTTAATCCTACTTTTAAAGGAAGTAAGGAAGAAGCATTATCAAACCTTGAAACCTTTACTTCAAAATGGAAAAGAAAATATCCTAGAGTAATTGATATTTTAGATAAAAATACGTATCTATTAACGTATTTTGATTATCCAAAGGAAGTAAGACATAGTATTTATTCAACGAATCTGATTGAAGGTTTCAACAAGCAACTTAAGAAGAAATTTAAGTTGAAGGAACAGTTTCCAACCGAAACATCAATGGAAAAATACTCAGTATCACAACTCAATCAATACAACTGTATACATGAAATTAAAGAATACATAAAAGACTGTAATATACAAGTTGATTTTATTAAAATTGATACTTTGGAAAAAGCAAAAAACATACCATGTATTTTTAATAATTGGGCAGTTTTTAAAAATGGAAAATATGTTTCACATATTTTGTTAAATAAAAAAGGTTTTGAAAAATTATTAAATGATTAAAAAGAATGATAGATTGTTGGAAAATTGATTTTTAGGTAAAATAAAAAATATTTTGGTGTTGCTAAAAGAGACATTTTTTGATATTATGCAGTTAAGTTATACGACTGACGGAAGTGGAATAAACCACAGGGAGTATAATCGTGTAAAAGAGTCGACCGTCTGGGCTAAGAATAGTCTGGATGAGTGGGCTCTTTTTTTGGTTGATAGGTAAAATAACTAGTTTCACATATTGTCTTGTAATATAATGAAAGTGGTTAATAGAATCAATCAAAAAGAAAAAAAGAAAGGATGAACGACAATGTTAACTGATGTAGAAATTGCACAAAGTGCAAAGATGAAACCGATTGTTGAAATTGCTCAAAAAGTTGGTTTAGATGAGGATGATTTAGAATTATATGGAAAATATAAAGCAAAGATTTCTCTTGAAGCTATTAAAAAACTAGATCAAAACGAAGACGGAAAATTGATCTTAGTAACAGCAATTAATCCAACACCTGCAGGTGAAGGGAAAACCACAACAATGATTGGATTATCACAAGCACTTAACAAATTAGGAAAGAAATCTGTAGTTGCAATGCGTGAGCCATCGCTTGGTCCATGTTTTGGAATCAAAGGTGGAGCTGCAGGTGGAGGATATGCGCAAGTTGTTCCAATGGAAGATATCAACCTTCATTTTACAGGAGATATTCATGCAATCACTGCTGCAAACAACTTAATTGCAGCCATGCTTGATAATTCCATTCATCAAGGAAATCCACTTAATATCGATGTAAGACAAATCGTTTGGAAACGTGTGGTCGATTTAAACGATCGTGCATTACGTCATACTGTTTGTGGACTTGGTGGTAAAGTAAACGGGGTTCCTCGTGAAGATGGATTTGATATTACCGTTGCTAGTGAAGTTATGGCAATTCTTTGTTTAGCGACTTCTTTAGAAGATTTAAAACAAAGAGCTGCAAAAATGATTGTCGCTTATACTTATGATGGAAAACCAGTTACTGTTGATGATATTGAAGCAACAGGAGCGGTAACACTTTTATTAAAAGATGCGATTAAACCAAATTTAGTTCAAACTTTAGATCACACACCAGTATTTGTTCATGGGGGTCCATTTGCAAATATTGCTCATGGATGCAACTCAGTTATGGCTACTCAACTTGCTGTCAAGTTAGGGGATTATGCGATTACTGAAGCTGGATTTGGTGCTGATTTAGGAGCTGAAAAATTCTTAGATATTAAATGTCGTCAAGCAAATTTAAATCCTGAAGCAGTTGTTATTGTTGCAACTGTTCGTGCTTTAAAAATGCATGGTGGTGTTGCTAAAAAAGATTTAGGAAATGAAAATTTGGAAGCTTTAAAAGCTGGTTTAGGAAATCTAGAAAAACATATTGAAAATATTGCAAAATTCGATTTACCTTGTGTTGTTGCAATTAATGCTTTTCCAACAGACACAGAGGCGGAACTTCAATTATTAAATGAATGTTGCAAGAAGCTTGGTGTTGAAGTAGCTATTAGTAAGGTTTGGGAAAAAGGTGCTGATGGTGGAATCGAACTTGCTGAAAAATTATTAAATATTTTAGAAACAAAAGGAGCCAATTATCATCCACTTTATGATTTAGATTTGCCAATTGAAACAAAGATTGAAACAATCGTTAAAGAAATCTATGGTGGAGATGGTGTTGAATTTACAAAGAAAGCAAAAAATAAAATTAAAAAATATACTGAACAAGGTTTAAGCCAATTACCAATTTGTGTTGCAAAGACACAATACTCATTATCGGATCAAGCATCCTTACTTGGTCGACCAACAGGATTTACTGTTAAAATCAATGATATTATCCCATCTGCAGGAGCAGGATTCTTGGTGGCTATATCTGGTGATATTATGCGCATGCCAGGACTTCCAAAACGTCCAGCTGCCGTCAATATGGATATTGATGAAGATGGAAAAATTATAGGTTTATTCTAAAAGGAGAGAAAGATGAAAGTTGCTATTATTATGGGTTCAACTTCTGATTTACCTAAAGTTGAACCAGCTATTTCAATTTTAAAAAATTATGGTGTTGAAGTGAATGTTCGTTGTTTATCTGCTCATAGAGCGCATTTAGGACTTTCTAGTTTCATTAAAGAAACAGAAACGGATGGAACAGAAGTTATTATTACAGCTGCAGGAATGGCAGCAGCCCTTCCAGGTGTGGTGGCTAGTCAAACAGTTTTACCAGTTATTGGTGTTCCAATTGCAGGAAGTAATTTAGATGGAATGGATGCTTTATTATCCATTGTTCAAATGCCTTCGGGTATTCCAGTAGCGACTGTTGCTATTAATGGAAGTAAAAATGCAGCTTATTTAGCACTTCAAATTATGGCTATTAAACATAGTGAAATCAAAGAAGGGCTACTTAAAGAAAGAAAACAAATGGAAGCTGACGCAATGAAAGCTAACGATGAAGTCATAGAAAAATACAAATAGGGGGAAAAGAAAAATGGCAGAATTATTGTATGAAGGAAAAGCAAAACAAGTTTACAAAACAGACAAGGAAGATGAATATTTAATTCATTATAAAGATGATGCAACAGCAGGTAATGGTGTTAAGCATGATAAGTTTGAGGGTAAAGGTGTTTTAAATAATACAATCTCTTGTATTATCTTTGATATGTTAGAAGAAGCTGGAATCAAAACACATATGATTAAAAAATTAAATGAAAGAGATATCTTAGTTAAAAAAGTAGATATCTTCCCATTAGAAGTTATTATTAGAAATATTACAACTGGATCTTTCTGTAAAAGATTAGGGGCACCTGAAGGAATTGTTTTAGATGAACCAATCTTTGAAATGAGTTATAAAAATGATGAATATGGTGATCCATTAATTAATGATGATCACGCTGTTGCTTTAAAACTTGCAACAAGAGAAGAATTAGCATACATTAAAGAAACAACGTTAAAAATCAATGAATTATTAAAAGAATTCTTCTTATCAATGAATTTAAAACTTGTTGATTTTAAAATTGAATTTGGTAAAACAGCTGACGGTACTATTTTATTAGCTGATGAAATTTCACCAGATTCATGTCGTTTATGGGATGTTAATACAAACCAAAAATATGATAAAGATGTATTTAGACAAGATATTGGAGATTTAATTGAAACTTATAAAGCAGTTCTAGCAAGAATGCAAAATAAATAATTAAGGAGAACAAAGATGGATTACAAAAAAGCTGGAGTCGATATTGAAGCAGGTTATAAATCAGTAGAATTAATGAAAGAACATGTTAAAAAAACAATGCGTCCTGAAGTTTTAGGAGGACTTGGTGGTTTTGCTGGTGCTTTTGATTTAAGTGGAATTAAAAATATGGAAGAACCGGTTTTATTATCAGGAACAGATGGTTGTGGAACAAAAGTAAAACTAGCTTTTGTGATGGATAAACACGATACAATTGGTATTGATGCCGTTGCGATGTGTGTCAATGATATTGCTTGTTCTGGAGGAGAACCACTTTTCTTCTTAGATTATATTGCTTGTGGTAAAAACTATCCCGAAAAAATTGCTTCCATTGTAAGTGGTGTTGCAGAAGGGTGTTTACAATCTGAATGTGCTTTAGTTGGTGGTGAAACTGCTGAACATCCTGGTTTAATGCCTGAAGATGATTATGATTTAGCAGGTTTTGCTGTGGGTGTTGTTGATAAAAAAGATATTATTGATGGTTCAACAATTAAAGCAGGAGACACACTTATTGGTATTGCTTCAAGTGGTGTTCATTCAAATGGTTTTTCACTTGTTAGAAAAGTGTTTGAAATGACAAAAGAATCATTAGATACATACTATGATGAATTAGGAAAAACTTTAGGAGAAGCTTTAATTGAACCAACACGTATTTATGTTAAAGCTTTAAAAAATGTAAAAAATGCGGGTGTTAGAATTAAAGGATGCTCTCATATTACAGGTGGAGGTTTCTTTGAAAATGTACCTAGAATGCTTCCTGAAAATGTAAGAGCAATCATTAAAAAAGAAAGTTATCCAGTACCAGCTTTATTTGGTTTAATTCAAAAAAATGGAAATATTGAAGAACATATGATGTACAACACATTCAATATGGGTCTTGGTATGGTAATTGCAGTTAATCCAGAAGATGTTGAAACAACAATGAAAGCTATTGAAGAAGCAGGAGATAAATGCTACGTTGTTGGAAATATCGTTGAAGGAGATAAGGGCGTGGATTTATGCTAAAATTTGCAGTCTTTGTTTCTGGATGGGGAACAGATTTACAATCTATTATTGATGCTAAAAACGAAGGAAAGATCAATGGCGAAATCGCCCTTGTTCTTTCGAATCGTCAAAAGGCTTATGGTTTACAAAGAGCTAAAGATGCTGGTATTGAAACGGCAGTTGTTAAAAAAGATGATGCTTTGATTGTAAAGATGTTAAAAGAAAGAAATATTGATTTTATTGTATTGGCTGGTTATCTAGCAATTTTAACGGATGAGTTAATCGATGCATATCCAAATAAAATTATGAACATTCATCCTTCTCTTATTCCTTCTTTTTGTGGACCAGGAATGTATGGAATGCATGTTCATGAAGCTGTATTACAACGTGGTGCAAAGGTTTCGGGGGCAACCGTGCACTTTGTTTCAAATATTGTCGATGGGGGACCAATTATTAAACAAGTTGCTTGTGATATATCGGATTTGGACACAGCTGAGGATATTCAAAAAAGGGTGTTAGAGATTGAACATAAATTACTACCAGAAGTTGTAGGGCTATATTGTGATAATAAGATAAAAATAATTGATGGAAAGGCAAAGGTAATTTAAATGAAAAGAGCTTTAATTTCAGTTACAAATAAAGATGGGGTTGTTGATTTTGCTAAAGGATTAGTAGAATTAGACTTTGAAATTGTATCGACAGGAGGTACAATGAAAGTTTTACAAGAAAATGGGGTTTCTTGTATTGCAATTGATGATGTGACAGGATTTCCTGAAATGTTAGATGGACGTGTTAAAACACTTCATCCAATGGTTCATGGAGGACTTTTATATCGTCGTGATTTACCTAGTCATGTTGAAACAATTAAAAAACATGGTATTCATCCTATTGATTTAGTATGTGTCAACTTATATGAATTTGAAAAAGCTTTAAAAGCTGGTAAAGATTTACCAGATATGATTGAAAATATTGATATTGGTGGACCATCAATGATTCGTTCAGCAGCTAAAAACTTTAAAGATGTTTTAATTGTTACGGATCCAAAAGATTATGATAATGTTTTAGATGCGATTAAAAATGATACAACTGATTTTGATTTTAGAATGAATCTTGCTTATAAAGCATTCTCTATGACAGGTGCTTATGATGCAATGATTTCAAGATACTTTGCAGATCAAGTTGGAGATCAATTTCCAGATACATTAAATCTTTCATTAAAGAAAGTAGAACATTTACGTTATGGCGAAAACTCTCAACAAGCAGCAAATAAATATGAAGATAGTTATGTTCAAAAATCTTTATTAGATTATGAACAACTTCATGGTAAAGAAATTTCATTTAACAATGTAAACGATTTATATGGAGCGGTTGCACTTGTTAGAGAATTTGGTAATCAAATCGTTACAGCAGCCATCAAACATTCAACTCCTTGTGGTGTTGCTATTGGAAATACAGGTTATGATTCTTATATGAAAGCCTATGAAGCTGATCCTCAATCTATCTTTGGTGGAATCGTTGCTGTTAACTATAAAATCGATAAAGCAACAGCTGAACAAATGCATAAGATTTTCTTAGAAATCGTAGCTGCACCAGATTTTGATGATGATGCTTTAGAAATCTTAAAGAAAAAGAAAAACTTACGTATTTTAAAACTTAAAAACTTAGATGCACGTGGTGCTAAATATGATATTAAATATCTTGAAGGAAAAGTATTAGTTCAAGAATTAAATACAAAAATGATTGATGAAATGAAAGTTGTAACAAATGTTCAACCCACAAAAGAACAACTTACAGATATGGAATTTGGTATGAAAGTTGTTAAATATGTAAAATCAAATGCGATCTGTATTGTTAAAAATGGTGTAACACTTGCTATTGGCGGTGGTCAAACATCAAGAGTGTGGGCTTTAGAAAATGCAATTCATAACAATCCTGATAAAGATTTCAATGGTTCAGTTCTTGCTTCAGATGCTTTCTTCCCATTCAATGACTGTGTTCAAGTCGCTGCAGATGCAGGTATTCAAGCAATTATTCAACCAGGTGGTTCAATTAGAGATCAAGATTCAATTGATTTATGTAATGAAAAAAATATCCCTATGGTATTTAGCGGATATAGACACTTTAGACACTAGGAGGCTTATATGAAAGTTCTTGTAATCGGTAGTGGTGGTCGTGAACATGCGATTGCTTATAAATTAAAACAAAGTCCAAAAGTAACTGAACTTTATGCAATACCAGGAAATCCTGGTATTGCAAGTTTAGGTACATGTGTACCTGGTTCAGTAGAAGATAATAAATTTATTGTTGATTTTATTCAAAAAAATCAAATTGATTTAACTGTCATCGGTCCAGAAGTTCCTTTATGTAATGGGCTTGCTGATGATATTGAAAAAGCAGGTTATAAAGCTTTTGGTCCTCAAAAAAAGGCGGCAACTTTAGAAGGAAGCAAAGCTTTCTCTAAAGATTTTATGGTCAGACATCATATTCCTACAGCAAAATATGTCGAAGTGACTGATTTTGAAAAAGCATGCAAAGAAGTTGATCATTTTGATTTTCCATTAGTTATCAAAGCAGATGGTCTTGCTGCTGGAAAAGGTGTTGTCATTGTTGAAAACAAAGAAGATGCCATATCTACTTTAAAAGACATGATGGTTGATGGTGCTTTAGATGGTGCCGGAAGTAAAGTTGTCTTAGAAGAATTCTTGACAGGATTTGAATGTTCTTTACTTTGTTTTACTGATGGTAAAACAATTGTACCAATGGTTTCAGCAAAAGATCATAAACAAATCTTTGATGGAAATAAAGGACCTAATACGGGTGGTATGGGAACTGTTTCTCCAAATCCATTTTTACCAGAAGGTATGGATGAAGTCTTGAAAAAAGATATTCTTGATCCATTTATGCAAGGACTTAAAGATGATCAAATGGATTATCGTGGTGTTGTTTTCATTGGTTTAATGATTGAAAATAATCAAGCAAAAGTTCTTGAATTCAATGTCCGTTTTGGTGATCCTGAAACACAATCAATCCTTCTTCGTTTAGAGAGTGATCTCTATGAAATCATGGATGCTTGTGCTACTTATACTTTAGATCAAGTTGAAGTTAAATGGTCTGATGACCATGTGGCTTGTCTTGTACTTGCAAGTGGAGGTTATCCAGGAAAATACGATAAAGGAATTGAAATTAAAAATATTGACAAAGTAAGTGAGGATATTGTTGTTTTCCATGCGGGAACAGCTTTAAAAGATGGCAAACTTGTCACAAATGGTGGACGTGTTTTAAATGTGTGTGCAAGAGGAGCAAATTTACAAGAAGCACTTGCGAAAGTCTATGAAACTGCTACAATTATTACATTCGATGGTATGTACTATCGTCATGATATTGGACTTAGATAGGAGAGAACTCTATGACAAATGTAAGAAGAATTTATGTAGAAAAAAGAAAAGAATATGCAACAGAAGCGCATGAAATTCAAACAAACCTTGTTGAACAATTAGGTTTAACAATTCATTCGCTTCGTATTGTTCATCGTTATGATGTACAAGGAATTAGTGAAGAAATCTTACAACAAGGAATTACTACAATTCTTGCTGAACCAATGGTGGATCATGTTTATGATGAAACATTTCCAATGAATGAAAAAGAATCTGTTTTCGCAATTGAATTTTTACCAGGTCAATATGATCAACGTGCTGATTCATGCGAACAATGTTTCCAAATTCTAACAGGAACATCTTCAACAAAAGTAAGATGTGCCAAAGTTATTGTAGTAGATATTGATAAAAATGAAGAAGTTTTAAATCAAATTAAACATTATTTAATAAACCCAGTTGATCAAAGAATTGCTTCTTTAGAAAAACCAGAACATTTAAATGATGAAACACCTGATATTAAACCTGTACCAACTTTAACAGGATTTAATGATTTAGATGAAACAGGATTAAATCAATTCTTAAAAGATAATGGAATGGCTATGAATCTTGATGATTTAAAAGTCACTCAAGATTACTTTAAAAATGAAGAACATAGAGATCCTACCGAAACAGAAATCAAAGTGTTAGATACATATTGGTCTGATCATTGTCGTCATACAACATTTGCGACAGTTATTACAGATATCGATATTCAAAATGGTGCTTTTAAAGAAATCTTAGAAAAAGATATTGAAAGCTATAAAACAAGTAGACATGCCGTTTATGGAGTGAATACGACACGTCCTCTTACTTTAATGGATCTTGCAACGATTTCAATGAAAGAACTTCGAAAAAAAGGATATCTTGATGATATGGAAGTTTCTGAAGAAATTAATGCATGTTCCATTGAAATTACTGTTCATACAAATCAAGGAGATGAACAATGGTTATTAATGTTCAAAAATGAAACACATAACCATCCTACAGAAATTGAACCATTTGGGGGAGCTGCAACATGTTTAGGTGGGGCTATTCGTGACCCACTTTCAGGACGTGCTTACGTTTACCAATCAATGCGTATTACTGGAGCTGGTGATCCAAGAAAAACATTGGCAGAAACAACACCAGGTAAATTACCACAAAGAAAAATTTGTCAAGAAGCCGCTCATGGTTTTTCAAGTTATGGTAACCAAATCGGGTTAACAACAGGTTATGTTCATGAAATTTACGATGAAGGTTATATCGCTAAACGTATGGAAGTAGGAGCTGTTGTGGCTGCTGCACCAAAAGAACAGGTAAAACGTTTAGAACCACAAAATGGACAAATCGTCTTATTAATTGGGGGACGCACAGGACGTGATGGTATCGGTGGTGCTACCGGTTCTTCAAAATCACATGACGTAAAATCTATTGAAACAGCAGGTGCTGAAGTTCAAAAAGGAAATCCTGTAGAAGAAAGAAAAATTCAAAGATTATTTAGAAATAAAGCAGTCTCAGAAAAAGTTGTTAGATGTAATGACTTTGGAGCTGGTGGGGTTTGTGTTGCCGTTGGTGAACTTGCTCCAGGACTTGATATTGATTTAGATGCTGTTTTGAAAAAATATGATGGTTTAACAGGTACAGAACTTGCTATTAGTGAATCACAAGAACGTATGGCTATTGTTGTAAATGACTATGATGTTGATTTCATTAAAGCAGAATGTGCAAAAGAAAACTTAGAAGTTGTTCAAGTTGCAACTGTCACAGGTACAAATCGTTTAGTAATGAAACACATGGGTAAAGATATTGTTAATATTTCTCGTGATTTCTTAGATGCAGCAGGAGCAAAACGTTATCAAAATATTGAAGTTGAATTACCAGACTTTGAAAGTACACCTTTTGATGAAGAAGAAAGAAATGATTTTGTTGATACAACAAAAGAAGTATTATCAAGATTATCTGTTGCTTCACAAAAAGGTCTTGTTGAAAGATTTGACTCATCTATTGGAAATGGTACAGTTTTATCTCCTTATGGTGGACGTACATACCACAGCGAAACAGAAGGTATGGCTGCTTTAATTCCTGTTTTAGGAAAAGAAACAACAACCGCTTCTTTAATGGCTTATGGTTATAATCCTAAGATTTCTAAATGGTCACCATATCATGGAGCTATGTATGCTGTTGTTGAAAGTGTTGCTAAGATCGTTGCCATGGGTGGAAACTATCATACAATTCGTTTTTCATTCCAAGAATATTTTGAAAAATTATTAGATGATCCAAAACGTTGGGGTAAACCATTAGCTGCTTTACTTGGAGCTAATCGTGTTCAACAAGAATTAAAACTTCCATCAATTGGTGGTAAAGATTCAATGTCAGGAACATTTGAAAATATTTCAGTTCCACCAACACTTGTTTCTTTTGCTATTACAGCAAGTGATGTTCATGATGTTATGACACCAGAAGCAAAAGAAGCTGGACATATTTTAGCAGAAGTTCAAATTAAAAAAGATCAATTTAAAGTCTTTGATTTTGATCATTTACAAAAACAATATGATACTATCCAAGATTTAATGAAACAAAAGAAAATTTATTCAGCTTATACAGTTAAAGATGGTGGTGTGATTGAAGCTGTTTGTAAAATGGCCTTTGGTAATGGTTTAGGAGCTGCTTTCAATACAGATTATTCACTTGCTTCTTATGTTGAAAAGAATTATGGAAACATCATTGTTGAAGTAAAATCCGAAAAAGATCTTGCTGGTTTAGATTATAGAGTTGTAGCTACTTTAAATGATAGTGAAAAATTCTCTTATGGAATGGATACAATTTCTATTCAAGAAGCTTATGCAATCAATAAAGCACCATTAGAAAGTGTTTATCCAACAAGAGAAAAAGCACCTACACAAGATATTAAAGTTGCGGAATGTAAAACAAGATCAACTTTAAAAGCAAAACAATATATTGAAACACCATTAGTTGTTATTCCAGTGTTCCCAGGAACAAACTGCGAATATGATTCAAAACGTGCTTTTGAAAAAGCAGGGGCTAAGGTTGAACTTGTATTAATTAGAAATAAAACAGAAGAAATGTTAAAAACATCGATTGATGAATTGGAAAATGCCATCAAACGTGCTAATATTGTGATGCTACCAGGAGGATTCTCTGCTGGTGATGAACCTGAAGGTTCGGGTAAATTTATTGCAACAGTTTTAAGAAATCCAAGATTAAAAGCGGCAATTAGTGATTTATTAGATAATAGAGATGGTTTAATGATTGGTATTTGTAATGGATTCCAAGCACTTATTAAATTAGGATTACTTCCATATGGTGAAATTAGAGATATGTCGGAAAATGACGCTACTCTTACCTTCAATACGATTGGTCGTCACTTATCTCAATTTGTAGATACACGTATTGGTTCTGTTAAATCACCATGGCTTGCTCATGTCAATGTGGGAGATGTTCATGTCATTCCTATTTCTCATGGAGAAGGACGTTTTGTTGCTCCTAAAGAAGTTATTGATGAATTATTTGCTAATGGACAAGTATTCTCTCAATATGTTGATCCTAATCGTAAAGTCACAATGCAAACACCATACAATCCTAATGGTTCAATGTATGCTATTGAAGGTATTGTTTCTCGTGATGGTCGTGTTCTTGGTAAGATGGGACATAGTGAACGTCAAGGAGAAAACCGTTTTAAAAATGTTTATGGTGAGATGGATCAAAAATTATTTGAAGCTGGTGTAAATTATTTTAGAGGTGGTAAATAGAATGGATAAACAACAATTTGAATGTTTTACATTAAGTCCCTTAGATGGACGTTATGCAAGTATTAAAGATGCTTTAGGTGAATATTTTTCTGAATATGCTTTAGTAAAATATCGTGTTTTTGTTGAAATTCAATGGTTAAAATTTTTAATTGAAAATGTAGAAAGTGATGTTCTTTCTAAATTCAATAAAGATAATTTAGGACAAATTGAAGCTATTTCAAAAAATTTCAATTATGATTCTTTTAAAGCAATCAAAGATATTGAAGCTATTACAAGACATGATGTTAAAGCAGTAGAATATTTCATTGGAAATCAATTAAAAGATATGGGGTATGATTATTTAATCAGCTTTGTCCATATCGGATGTACTTCAGAAGATATTAATAATACATCTTATGCTTGTATGATCAAACATGGTTTAAATGATGTTTGGTTAAAGAAAGCAAAAGAATTTACTGCTGTTATTAATAAATGGGCAGTTGAACATAAAAATGATGCGATGTTAGCTCATACTCATGGTCAACCTGCCACACCAACAACAATTGGTAAAGAATTTAAAGTTTATGCTTATCGTTTTACTTCAAGCATTGAAAATATTGAAAATATTAAAATTAAAGCTAAGTTTAATGGGGCAACAGGTAACTATAGTGCTATTTTAACAGCATTCCCTCAATTAGATTGGCAAACTCTTAATAAAAAATTTGTAGAAGAATATTTAGGATTAACTTACAATCCTTTAACAACACAAATTGAAAGTCATGATTATACTTGTCATATTTTAGATGGTATTCGTCATTTCAATAACGTGTTAGTGGATTTTGATGTTGATATGTGGCTATACATTTCTATGGAATATTTCAAACAAATTCCTGTAAAAGGAGAAGTAGGAAGTAGTACAATGCCTCATAAAGTCAATCCAATTCGTTTTGAAAACTCAGAAGCAAATGTTGATATGTCTAATAATATTTGTGTTGGTTTATCAAACAAATTGCCTAGATCACGTATGCAAAGAGATTTATCAGATAGTTCAAGTCAAAGAAATATTGGTTTAGCTTTTGGATATTCTTTACAAGCAATTAGTGAAACAACAAATGGTTTAGCTAAATGTGTTGTTAATAAAGATAAACTTTCTGCTGACTTAAATGAAAAATGGGAAGTTCTTGCTGAGCCAATTCAAACAATGCTTAGAAAATATGGTATTTCTGATGCCTATGATCAATTAAAAGAACTTACAAGAGGTAAAAATATTTCACAAGAAGCTATCATGAAATTTGCGAAGGGATTAGATGTTTTATCGGATGAAGATCGTCAAACATTACTAGATATGACACCGGCAAGCTATATTGGATATGCTTCAGATTTATGTGATATTGATTTATAATGATCGATCGTCAAGCAATTTATATTTTATATAATGATCAAGTTGGTAAAAAGCTGGTAGAAAGGTTCTATCAGCTTCTTGTTGTTTATAGTCAAAATAAAAAAACAAAACCTGTTGAAAGTTGTCTTTTAAAGTTGAATGATATTGCTAGAAAGAAGAAAACACGTCTAGTTTATTATGATAATCATAGTTTAAAGGAAGATTTGTCACAATTCATTGTAGAAGAGTATCGTCTTTCAAAAATAAAACAAAAATAGACAAATTTGACACAAAAATGAGACATAAAAGTAAAAAAAGCGTGGTATACTAAAGATGCTAGAAATAGGAATTGATTTTTTAGTCATTATTTTATATAATCTTTGTAATCCATTGAGCAAGATTAAATAGTGGAAATAGTTAGAGAGAAGATGGCTGGTGAAAATCTTTGTATGGAAGCTATGGGACACTTGTGAGGAATTACTTGAAAAGAGTAATCGTTAATCGCGTTAAGATGAAAGTGCGTATGAAAATACGAATTAAGGTGGTACCGCGTTGAAACGTCCTTAGAGGGGCGTTTTTATATTTTTAAGGAGGAAAAATAATGGGATATAGTGCACCAAGAGGTACGGTAGATATTTTACCTGGACAAAGTGAAAAATGGATTAAATTAGAACAATTGTTAAGAACAATTGCTGCTAATTATAATGTTAAAGAAATGAGAACACCAATTTTTGAACATGCTGAATTATTTAACAGAGCTGTAGGGGATACAAGTGATGTCGTATCTAAAGAAATGTATACTTTCCAAGATAAAAAAGGAAGATATATTTCCCTCAGACCAGAAGGAACTTCAGGTATTGCAAGAGCTTATGTAGAAAATAAAATGTATGGTTTACCAGAAAAACTACAAAAAGTTTATTATATGGGACCAATGTTTAGATATGAAAGACCACAAAATGGTCGACAAAGACAATTCCACCAATTTGGTGTAGAAATGTTAGGTGTTGAATCACCTTATGTAGATGTTGAATGTATGCTTATGGCAGTGACAGTTGTTGAAGCATTAGGACTTCAAAATGTAACACTTCATATCAATTCTTTAGGAGATGATGCATCAAGAGATGCTTATCGTGAAGCTTTAAAAGATCATTTTAGGGATCATTTAGATGAATTATGTGGGGATTGTAAGGCACGTTTTGAAAAAAATCCGTTACGTATTTTAGATTGTAAAGTGGATGCGAAACATCCAGCTATGAAAACAGCACCAAAAACAATTGATTATTTAAGTGAAAGTGCTAAAAATCATTTTGATAAAGTATGTTCGTTATTAGATGATTTAGAAATTGATTATGTTATCGATACAAACTTAGTAAGAGGATTAGATTATTATTCTCACACTGTTTTTGAAATTATTTCTGATGATCCAAAATTAGGTGCGGGAGCTACTGTTGGTGGTGGCGGACGCTACAATGGTTTAATTGAAGAAATTGGTGGACCGGCAACACCAGGTGTTGGTTTTGCCTTTGGTATGGAAAGACTTCTTCTTGCTTTAGATAATGAAGAAGATGAAGACGAAGATGGTTTAGATTGTTATATTATGCCTTTAGGCGAAGAAGCAAAAGATCTTGCTATGCAAATTATTGCGATGTTAAGAGCAAATGGCTTTACATGTGAAATGGATCATGTATCTCGTGGCTTAAAAGGACAATTTAAATCAGCAGATCGTTTTAATGCACATTTCTCTATTATTTTAGGGGAAGAAGAAGTAAAAAATGAAGTGGTTAATATTAAATGTAATCATGATAAAGAACAAGTTGTAGTACCATTAGAAAATATTTTGGCACATATTGAAAATCATTTAAGTGGAGGACATGAACATGAATAGAACGCATAATAACGGAGAACTTCGTTTAGAAAATGTTGGACAAACAGTTGAACTAAAAGGATGGGTTGCTAAAAAGAGAAATTTAGGAGCTCTTGTATTTATTGATTTAAGAGACCGTTATGGAATTACACAAATTATTATCAATGAAGAAATGGAAAACATTTCAAAAGATATTAAAAATGAATATATTTTATATGTTAAAGGAACTGTTGTAGAACGTTCTAGCAAAAATCCAAATATGCCTACAGGGGATATTGAAGTCGATGCATCAGAAATCAAAATCATCAATACAGCCAATACGACACCAATTATTGTTGCAGATGATACAGATGCTTTAGAAGAAACAAGAATGCAATATCGTTATCTTGATTTAAGAAGACCTGTTATGCAAAATAAAATTCTAACAAGACATAAAATTACAAGAAGTATTAGAGAATACTTAGATACTCATGATTTTGTAGATATTGAAACACCTTATTTAAATCGATCAACTCCTGAAGGAGCAAGAGATTTCTTAGTACCTTCACGTGTACATCATGGTGATTTCTATGCCTTACCACAATCACCTCAATTATTTAAACAATTATTGATGGTTGCTGGTTTTGAAAAATATTACCAAATTGCTCGTTGTTTTAGAGATGAAGATTTAAGAGCAGATCGTCAACCAGAATTTACTCAAGTTGATGTTGAAATGTCATTTATGACAACAGATGAAATCATCGAAGTTGGTGAAAATATGGTGGCTAAAGTCATTAAAGATGTAAAAGGTGTTGATGTTAAGTTACCACTACCACGTATGACGTGGCATAAAGCTATGGAAACATATGGTATTGATAAACCAGATATCCGTTTTGATATGAAACTTGTTAACTTAAATGAAGTTGTTAAAGATGTTGATTTTATGGTATTTAAATCAGCTTTAGAAAATAATGGATATGTTAAAGGTATTAATGTTAAAAATCATGCAAGTGATTATTCAAGAAAGAAAATTGATCAATTAACAGAACTTGCAAAAACATATAAAGCAAAAGGTCTTGCTTGGTTAAAAGTTAATAATGGTGTTGGTGAAGGGCCAATTGCTAAATTCTTTAGTGAAGAACAAATGCAAAGATTAATTGAATCAATGAACGGAGAAGATAACGATTTATTATTATTTGTATCGGATACCAAATATATGGTTGTTTGTGATGCACTTGCCGCTTTACGTAATCATTTAGGAAAAGAATTAAAGTTATATGATCCAAAAGAACTAGGATTATTATGGGTTGTTGATTTCCCAATGTTTGAATATGATGATGAAACTCAAAGATATTATGCAATGCACCACCCATTTACTAGACCTAAAGAATCTGATTTAGATAAAATTGATACAGATCCAGCAAATTGTCTTGCTGATGCTTATGATATTGTCTTAAACGGCTTCGAACTTGGTGGAGGTTCTCAACGTATTTACGAACAAAATTTACAACAAAGAGCTTTTAAAGCTTTAAGCTTAACAGATGAACAAGTAAGAAATAAATTTGGTTGGTTTGTTGATGCTTTAAAATATGGGACACCACCACATGGAGGGTTTGCTTTAGGATTAGATCGTCTTGCAATGTTACTTACTGAAAGTGATTCTATTAGAGATGTTATTGCTTTCCCTAAAAATGCCAGTGCAACATGTCCAATGTCTAAAGCACCAAATAGTGTAGAAGAAGATCAATTAAAAGAATTGGGTATTGGAGTTTTAAAAGATGAATAATGATCGTATACAAGAAATACTTGATTTAATGGAAGAAGCAAGATTAGATTACTTTTTAATAAGTGATCCTCAATCTATTGCTTATTGTACAGGATATTATAATGATCCTCATGAAAGAATGTTTGTATTCATGGTTTCAAAACATGGGAATCATACATTATTTATGAATGATTTATTCTATTTGGAACATGATTTAGGTGTCAACATCGTTTGGCATAAAGATGGACAAGATGCTATTCAAACAATTGTTAATGAAATGCATTTTCCAGGAAGAATCGGAATTGATAAAAACTGGGCTTCACACTTTTTACTAGATCTTATGAAAAAATTACCAAATGCAAAATATATCAACGCGTCACCATGTGTTGATCTTGTACGTATGAAAAAAGATTTACAAGAACAAGTTTTAATGATTGAATCAAGTAAAATCAATGATGCTGTCATGGAAGAAATTATTCCTTTCATTCAAGAAGGTGTCAGTGAAAAACAACTTGCTAAAAAATTAGATGAATTATTTTTTAATCATCATTCTACTTGTTATGGAGCAATTGTTGCTTTTGGTAAAAATGCCGCTGATCCTCATCATGAAAACGATGATACTCTTTTAAGAAAAGGAAATTGTGTTTTGATTGACATGGGATGTGTTTATAAAGGCTATTGTTCTGATATGACACGAACATTTTTCTATGGTGGAATTCGTGAAGATGAAATGAAAGTTTATGAAACTGTAAAAAAAGCCAATGAAGCTGCAGAAGCAATGATTAAACCAGGTGTAAAATTATCAGATATTGATAAATGTGCTAGAAAAGTCATTAGTGATGAAAGCTATGGACAATATTTTACTCATCGTTTAGGTCATTTTATTGGACGTGATGTACATGAATATGGTGATGTTTCTTCAGTAAATGATATGGAAGTTGAAGAAGGTATGATTTTTTCAATTGAACCAGGTGTTTATTTAGAAGGTGATTTTGGTGTACGTGTTGAAGATTTAGTAATGGTGACTCAAGATGGCTGCCAGGTATTAAATTCTTTTACAAAAGATATATATATTATTTAAACGAGCGAAAGCTCGTTTTTTGGTATAATTAAAAAAATGTTGTTTAAACTTATAAAGAAAAAAGAATGTTTTGGACACTTTAAACTGACAAATTTAGTCAAGACAAAATTATATAATAAAAATACATTAAGAAAGGATGAACGATATGGAAGTAAAAAGAGGAGACTTATTTTATGCTGATTTAAGTGTAGGTGTAGGAAGTGAACAATCTGGAATACGTCCTGTTGTTGTGATTCAAAATGATAGTGGAAATCGTTTTAGTACAACAATTATTATTTCACCTTTAACATCATCAAGAAAGAAAAATATTCCAACGCATACATTTATTAAATCACGTGATGATTTAAAAGAAAATTCAATTGCTTTATTAGAACAAATGAGGACAATTGACAAATCTAGACTTATTAGAAAAATAGGGGAATTGACCCCTTTAGAAATGGAACGCATTAATAAATGCATTCGTATTAGTCTAGGTGTTTAGATTACATAAACCTTTCAAACGAGCAAAGCTCGTTTTTTTTAAAAAATATTCTCTTAACAAAGAAAAAGAAATCAATTTGTGATAGAATAGTTACCGAGGTGACAATTATGTATTATTTTATAGGAATTAAAGGGTCAGGAATGGCTCCACTAGCAACAATTTTATATGAATTAGGGAACGAAGTTGCTGGAAGTGATATTGATAAATATATATTTATTGAAGATGAATTGAGAAAAAGAAATATTCCAATCTACTCATTCAATAAAGATAATATAAAGGATGGTTATCATGTAATTATTGGTAATGCTTTTGATGAATCTAATGAAGAAGTTAAAGCGGCTTTAGAAAATCCAAATGTTAAATGTACAAGATATTATGATTTCTTAGCTGACTTTATGGAACATTATGTTTCTATTGCTGTTGCAGGAACACATGGAAAAACAACAACAACAGGTATGGCTTATCATTTATTTGAAGATTTTGATAAAACATCGGTTTTAATTGGTGATGGTACAGGACATGGACAAGTTGGAAGTAAATATTTTATTTCGGAAACATGTGAGTTCCAAGACCATTTCTTACATTATCATCCAGATTATGCTATTATTAATAACATCGAATTAGATCATGTTGATTATTTTGGTAATCTAGAAAGATATATTCAATCATTCGAACAATTTGCAAAACAAGTTAAGAAAACTGTTATTGTTTGGGGTGATGACCCAAATATCAAAAAAATACATTTTGAAAAGCGTGTTTTAAGATTTGGTTTAGGTGAAAACAATGATGTTCGTGCGGTCAATGTTTTAGAAACACCACAAGGTTTATCTTTTGATGTTTATATTCATCAAGAATTATTTGGACATTTTAACATACCATTATTTGGAATGCATATGTTATATAACTCACTTGCAATCATTACTCTTGGTTATTTAGAAGATATGTCCTATGAATATATTTTAAGTAAACTTCAAACATTCAAGGGGACAAAACGTCGTTATACTGTAAAAACTCAAGGAAACAATGTTTTTGTTGACGATTATGCACATCATCCAACTGCAATCAAATATGTTATTGAAGCAACAAGAGTAAGATATCCTGGTAAGAAAATTGTCGCAATTTTCCAACCAGACCGTTTTTCAAGGGGAGCACGTTTTGCTAAAGAATTTGCTCAAGAAATGGATAAAGCAGATTATCCATATTTCTGTCCATTCCCAGAAAATGCAAAACATGAAGATGGTATTGATATTGATATCTATGATATTTCAAAAAATAGTGCACGTGCTAAAGTCATTACTGAAGACGAAGCAGGTGTTAAAGAATTAATGCAATATGATAACTGTGTGTTCTTATTTATGAGTAGTAAAGATATTTATAAATTTGAAGAAATGTTGATTGAAGCCAAAAAATCTATATAAAAAGAGTAAATTGTGGTACAATTATTGAAGAAAGTAGAGGGATGTTTATGACAACAATGGACATTTGTTACTGTGTTTTAATTTTAGCAGGTGCATTTTGTTTAGTTGCCTTAGGAGTATTGTTTATTCGTACATCAACGGCAATTAAACAAACAGGGGATACTGTTGAAATGGCACAAGATACATTGAAAAGAGTTGACAAAGTCTTAGATGATGTTAATTACAAATTAGACTTATTAAATGCGCCTGTAGAAACAGTTGCAAAGTTCTTTGATCCTCAAAGACCAAAGTTTAATCCATTGAAAATGATGATGAGCTTTATTAAGAAAAAATAGAAAGGTGAGATAATATGAAATTAGGAAGATTTTTAACAACTTTAGGAATTGGTGCTCTTGCAGGGATGTTACTAGCACCAAAAAAAGGGAGTGAATTAAGAGAAGAACTTAAAGATAAGGGAAAAGAAACTCTTGACAGTGCTAAAGAAATGACGGTGGAAGACTATCAAAAATTAATTAGTGAAACAATTGATAGTATCAAAAAAACAGTTGATGAATTTGATGTTGATGAATTCAAGGAAAGTTCTTTAGAAAAAATAAATGAATTAAAAGATAAATTTGATGATGTTGTAACTAAATTACAAGACAGCGACCAATATTCTAAGTTAAAAGATCAAGTTGATAATGTAATTGTCCAAGTAAATGATAAAATTAAAGATGTTAAAGAAAAAGTGAGCGAACAAGAATTTGATGATTTTTCTGATTTAGAAGACGAAATTAATGACATTGAAGATGATTTAAATGTCATTATTGATGATTTAAAAGACTAATGAAAAAAGCTACGATTTATGATGTTGCAAGAGAAGCTGGTGTTTCTCTTGCAACTGTATCTCGTGTTATTAATGGATCATCAGTTGTTCGTGAAAAAACTAAAGAAAAGGTTATGAAGGTCATTGATGAACTAAACTTCAAACCAAATCAAATTGCTCGTGGTCTTGCAACAAATAAAACAACAACAATTGCTGTTATCTTCCCACAATCATTATTTGCTCATGTAAAAGATATGATTGGTGGCATCGGTGATGCTGGTAGAACATTAGATTACAATATTACGATTTATACAACAGATGATATTGGAAATGGACCAATGGATGATGTTATGGAAAAAGTTATTCGTACAAGAGCAGATGGTGTCATTTTATTTAACAATGATAAAATTACTCAACAAATTGAACTTGTTAAAAAACATAGTATTCCTGCTGTTGTTATTGGAATGCAAGTAAGCGATGATTCCCTCGGATCTGTTTATGTCGATGCTCAAAAGATTACATACGATATCGTTAATAACTATTTAGAAAAAGGTAAGAACGATATTATTTTCGTCAGTCCTCAACAAAATCTTATTCGTACAGTTGATTTAATTGAAGGAATGAAAAAAGCTTATCAAGATCATCAACTCCCTTTTGATGAAGCAACACAAGTTATTGATACGTCAACTCACTATGAAGAAAGCTATACTCAATTTGTAGAACATTTTAGAAATCATAAACATGATTTAGTTTTCGCAAGTTATGATAAAGAAGGAGTAGCTGTTGTTAATGCGGCTATCGATAATAACATAAGTGTTCCTGATGATATGGAAGTTATGGCTATGATGGATACAAGCTATTCTCTCATTTGTAGACCATCATTATCAACAATTCATCTTCCAATTTATGATATGGGTGCTCTGGCTGTACGTTTGCTTACTAAGATTTTAAATCAAGAAGAATTAGAAACAAAAGAAGTATGTGTAGGGTATACAAATATTTATCGTAAATCAACTATTCAATAAACCACAAAAGTGGTTTATTTTTATATTAGCTTGACTTTAAATATGAAATTTAATATGATGTACTTACAGCAATGAAGGAGACAAGTAGTATTATTGGATTGTTATAGAGAGCTTGTGGTTGGTGGAAACAAGCCAAGAGATAATATGAATACACTCTGGAGCTTCTAAGTGCAAAGCTTAGACGGTGAAAGCCGTTATCTACTTGAGTGTATGTCTTTGACATGAATTTAGGATGGTACCGCGATCAACTCGTTCCTATGGGAATGAGTTTTTTATTTTAAGGAGGAAATTATGAAGATTTATGATGAATTAGTTTGGAGAGGATTAATTAAAGATGTTAGTTCTCCAGAAATTGAAGAAAAATTAAATAACGGGGGATTAACTTTCTATATTGGAACAGATCCAACAGGAGATAGTTTACACATTGGACACTTTTCATCATTTTTAATTAGTAAAAGATTAAAAGATGCTGGACATAATCCAATTCTATTAGTTGGAGGTGCAACAGGATTAATTGGTGATCCTAAACCTGATACAGAAAGACCAATGATTACAAAAGAACAAGTTCAACATAACTTTGATTGTTTAAAAGCACAAGCTCAAAAGATTTTTGGTTTTGAAGTGATAAATAACTATGATTGGTCAAAAGATTTGAACTTTATTGACTTTTTAAGAGATTATGGTAAATATTTTAATGTTAATTACATGCTAAATAAAGATATTGTAAAAAGAAGATTAGATTTAGGAATTACTTATACTGAATTCTCTTATATGATCATGCAAGCAATGGATTTCTATTGGTTACATGAAAATAAAAATTGTCAATTACAAGTTGCTGGACAAGATCAATGGGGAAATATTACTGCTGGTATTGAACTAATTAGAAAGAAAACTGGGAAAGAAGCCTATGGATTTACAATGCCACTTTTAACTAAAAGTGATGGAACAAAATTTGGTAAGACAAACGGAAAAGCAATTTGGTTAGATCGAGAAAAAACTTCACCATATGAAATGTATCAATTTTTTATTAATTCCGAAGATGATAAAGTTATTGATTACTTAAAATTCTTAACTTTCTTAACACCAGAAGAAATTATGGAATTAGAAGAAAAAAATAAAACACAACCTCATTTAAGAGAAGCTCATAAAGCTTTAGCTAAAGAAGTAATTACATTCTTACATGGTAAAGAAGCTTATGAAGAAGCGGTGCAAGTTTCACAAACATTATTCTCTGGTCAAATTCAAAACTTAACATTAGAACAAGTTGATGTTGCTTTTGAAGGTGTACCAACAGTTGAAATAGAAGAAAATGAAATGAATATTTTGGACGCTTTAATTTTAGTGGGAGCCGCTAAAAGTAAAAGAGAAGCTAGAGAATTTGTCAATGGGGGATCTGTTTTAATTAATGGTGAACGTATTAAAGATTTAGAGTTTACCGTTAAAAAAGAAGATGCTTTTGGACAAAGCAAAACAGTCATTCGTCGAGGAAAGAAAAATTATTTTGTATTAAAATATAATGGGTAAAAGCTCTTAGGAGCTTTTTTTCATAAAGAATTTGGTATACTATCAAATAAGGAGGGACGGTTATGGAAAAAATAAGAAATTTTTTTAATTTTATATATAGATATTATTTAGATTATCGCTATAAAGTACCACCGGCATCTGCTTTATCTTTTGCTTATTATATGATACTTTCAATCATCCCTATATGTACATTATTAGCTTTTTTTACACCGTTTTTTCCTTTGGATATTAAAACCGCACAAGAAATTCTATCTTATTATTTAAGACCGGATGTTACAAAAATGGTGATTCAACTGATTGAACCACGTTCTTTATCAATTACGACGTTAACAACTTTGATAGCCTCTTTATTTGTTGTCAGTAGAGGTTTCTATCAATTACATCGTATTTCTAAAAATATGTTTCCTAATGATAAAGAATATCCGTTTTTCATTGATCAAGGAATTACTTTTTTAAAAACAATTTTAATTTTTATTTTAATATTAGCAGTGATTTCCTTATTGATTATCTTTCCTTTTTTTAAGATTATTTTTATTGATCAACATAATTTTATAACAAGAGTACTTTTTCTGTTTATTATTATTTTTGTTATCTTATTTTTATTATATAAAATCATTCCTGATCAAAATGTTGATTTCTTAGATACAATTACAGGGACAGTTGTTGCAACATTATTGATTGAAGTGATCATCGGTATTTTATCTATATACTTTTCTATTGTTGATTATAGCAATGTTTATGGGCCATTAGCGGCGTTGGTTATGTTGATGTTTTCGATTGCTGTATGTTCAGAAGCTATTTATTTTGGCATGTACGTTATTTTTGAATGTCATATTCGAAGATTAATAAAAAAATTATAAAGGAGAGAAATGATGTATCCTTATATCAATTTAGAAAAAACAGGCAAACAAATACAAAAATACATGGATGAAAATGGTTATCGTGTTCAAGATGTTCAGGATTATTTAGGGCTCTCTTGTAAACAAAGTATTTATAAGTGGTTAAAAGGCAAATCGTTACCTAATTTAGAACACTTATGTGCTTTAAGTTATTTGTTTCATTGCACATTAGATGATTTAGTTGTTACACAAATGAATTATTATGTGATTAAAGAAACAATATGTCAGTATACATTAGGAGATTGTTGATGATTTATTTAGTAATGATAAATGTATTAAGCTTTTTTATAATGGGACTTGATAAAGTAAAAGCTAAAAAACAAAGATATCGTATTTCTGAAAATACTTTACTTTTTATTGCTTTGATAGGTGGAAGTTTAGGAAGTTATTTAGCCATGTATTGTTTTCATCATAAAACGAAACATATTAAATTTTATATGGGTATTCCATTGATTTTATTTATACAAATCTTGATATATTGTTTTTATTTTTATACAAAATTCTAGACAAGAATTTTGTATATGCTATAATACAAACGTATTAAGCGAAAGCTTTGATCCACATTGTTAGGGAAAAAACAGTGTGGTTTTTTTATGGAGGAATTTATGAAAGCAAATAAAAAAGATATTATCAGTATATTACTTGGAAATACGTTACTTGCACTTGCAGTCATTTTATTTATTGTTCCAGGAAATTTATTAAGTGGAGGTACAACAGGTATTTCTTTATTTTTAAATCATTATTTTCATTTACCTATTTCAATATTTACTTTTATTTTTAATTTTATTGTTTTTATTATTGGTGCACTTATTTTAGGAAAGAAATTTGCTTTACAAACACTTATTTCAACTTTCTATTATCCATTTATTTTAGGCGTGTTTGAATTTTCTTTTCAAGGTTTTTGTTTAACCGATGATATTTTAATTAACACACTTTTTGCAGGTGTGTTAGTAGGTGTTGCTATTGCTATTGTTATTAAAGCAGGTGCTTCAACAGGAGGTATGGATATACCACCCCTTATTTTAAATAAATTATTTAAAATTCCTGTTTCTATTTCAATGTATGTTTTTGATACACTAATTGTATTAGCACAATTTGGTTTTTCCGATATCAGACAATGTCTTTATGGGATTGTATTAATTTTTATTTATACTATGGTTATTGATAAGATTTTAGTAATGGGTGCTCAAAAAATCGAAGTTAAAATTATTTCTTCGAAATATGAAGAAATTAGAAAGGCTATTTTAACGAACGTTGATCGTGGAGTAACAATGCTTCATGGACAAACAGGCTATTTATTAGAAAATACAGAAGTTTTAATTAATGTTATTTCGACAAGAGAACTTGTTCAAGTTGAAAGACTTGTAAAATCCATTGATGAAGATGCGTTTATGATTATTTCAAATGTTCATGAAGTTCAAGGAAGAGGATTTAACTTAGAAAAGGAATATATTGAAAAATAAAATGTATCATTTAGCTTTGTATTTTGATGAAAAAACAAATCAAAAATTATCTTTTCTAAGTGAACAAATAAAAGATAAACTTCATCAAAATTATTTAGAAGAACATCATATTCCTTTTCATCTAACAATTGCGACTTATAAAGAAATAGCAGAAAAGAAATTCATCGAACAGGCAAATCAGCTTTTTACAAAAGAAACGAATCAAGAACTTTATTTTGTTTCGATAGGGTGTTTTCAAAAATCAACGCTCTATTTATTACCTGTTTATAATGAGTTTTTAAATCAGTTGATTTTAAAAGTACATCATATTTTTGATGAATATGTTTCCATTTCACAAAAGAATCGCTATTTACCGTATCACTTTGTACCCCATGTTTCTATAAGCAGAAAGTTAAATGAACAACAAACTAATCAAGCATTTAAAATATTAAATCATTATTTTGAACCTTTTTATGGAAAGGTTACCAAGATTGCCGTAGTAAAGACAAATCCGTATCAGGAAATAAAGATATGGAATTTATAATGCTTATCAAGCATGATATAAACTATAAAAGAAGCATTTCACAATTGAGGCTTCTTTTTTTATAATGAAGGCAAGAGGGGAGAAATGAAAATGTTTTCAAATAAAGAATTAAGAAGCATGATCATTACTTTATTTTTTGAACAATTGCTGGTTATGCTTGTTGGTATTGTTGATACTTTTGTTGTAAGTAGCTGTGGGGAAGCAGCAGTTTCAGGAGTATCACTTGTCAATCAATTTAATACAATTTTTATCTATCTATTTACAGCACTTGCTTCAGGAGGGGCCATTGTTGTTAGTCAATATATTGGTAATAAAGATAAAGAAAGAACGATTTTATCATCAAGTCAATTGTTGATGTTTTCTATTGTTTTTTCAATTATTTTATCTATTTTAGTATTGATTTTTAATAAACAACTTTTAGGATTACTATTTGGTAAAGTTGAATCAGATGTTATGGAGGCGTGTGTGACATATTTACGTATTTCAGCATATTCTTATCCAGCACTTGCTATTTATAATGCAGGTGCGGCTTTATATCGTTCAATGGCTAAAACCAAAGTAACAATGTATATTTCATTTGTTGCAAATATTATCAACGTTGTAGGAAATATCATTGGTGTTTATGTTTTAAAAGCGGGGGTTGCAGGTGTTGCCTATCCATCACTTATCTCTCGTGTTTTTTCAGCAATCTTTATTACTGTTTTATGTTTCAATAAAAAATGGGAAGCTTACTATGATTCAAAAGATATTTTTAAATTTGATAGAAAGATGCTCAAACGTATTTTAAATATAGCAATTCCTAATGGGATCGAAAATGGAATTTTCCAACTTGTAAAAGTGGCTTTAAGCTCAATTGTAGCGATGTTTGGAACCTATCAAATTGCAGCCAATGGGGTTGCACAAAGTATTTGGTCATTAGCTGCACTTGTTGGTTCAGCAATGGGGCCTGTCTTTATTACTGTTATTGGACAATGTATGGGAGCAAAGGATGTTGATCAAGCAAAATTCTATTTTTCTAAACTTATTAAATGGTCGCTTGTTTTTTCAATTGTATGGAATGTGCTTGTTTTAGCAATTACACCATGTATCCTACAATTCTATAATCTTGCATATGAAACAAAACATTTGATTTTTATTCTTGTCATTATTCATAATATTGCTAATACGGTGGTTTTCCCACTTTCTGGACCTTTATCTCAGGGATTAAGGGCAACAGGGGATGTCAAATTTACAATGATTGTTTCTATTGCTTCAACAGTGGGCGGAAGACTTGTCTTATCTATTATTCTTGCTTTAAAACTTAATTTAGGAGTTATAGGTATTGCCCTTGCAATGTGTGGCGATTGGACAATTCGTGCGATTATTTTCTATTATCGTTATAAATCAAACGCTTGGACAAAATTTGAAGTTATTTAAAAATGAACTTTTATGATACAATGTTTTTAAACTAAGAAAGGAGTATTTTTATGGCAATTGATATTAAAGAAATACTTGCAAATGGTTTGTTAGATTTATGCCACAAAAAAGACTTATCTCAAATAACAGTTAAAGATCTCCTAGAAACAACTGGAGTCAGTAGACAAACATTTTATAATCATTTCTTGGATAAAAATGATTTAATTCAATATATTTATAATCATAAAATTATTGATCATTTTAATGGACAAAATCCAAATCTTAATTTTTATGAATCACTTATAGACTCTTTTAAACATATGAAACAATATCAAACCTTTTTAAAACAAGCATGTTTAATGGAAGGTCAAAATTGTTTAAAAGAATATATTTCGAAACATTGTGAGGACTTTGATTTAAAGTGGCATCAACAACTTTATGGTGAAAAGCCAATGCCTGATGCATTAAAGTTTGCTACCATTTATCATGCTAATGCCTCAAGTGCGATGACTCTATCATGGATTCTATCAGATATGAAAGTTCCTGTGGAAGAAATGGCAAAAATGATTACCCAAATGCGCGGACTAGGAATGGATGATTTGTTTCAGGGAAGCGATTGTACAACAAACCCATATAAAATTGACAAATAATCTTTTTTGTCAATTTGTTGACAGAGTAATTTAATTATAAATTACTCTTTTTTATAAGCATGCTACAATAAGAGTGAAAGAAGAGGAATGTATGAAAAAGACACTTTATTTAATGAGACATGGACAAACATTATTTAATTTACAACATAAGATTCAAGGGTGGTGTGATTCACCACTTACAGAATTAGGAATCAAACAAGCAAAAGTTGCGGAAAAATGGTTTAAAGATCATGATATTACTTTTGATCATGCCTATTCTAGTACGAGTGAAAGATGTTGTGATACATTAGAACTTGTAACAGATATGCCTTATGTTCGCACCAAAGGTTTAAAAGAAAACTATTATGGAGAGTTAGAAGGAGAAAGTGAAAGATTAAATTCTCATTTAACACCAAAAGATTGTGAAACATTCTACTTACAATATAAAGGAGAATCATCTAATACGACAAGAGATCGTATGGTAAAAACTCTAACAGACATTATGAGTAAAGAAGACCATCATAGTGTTTTAGCAGTGAGTCATGGCGGGGCTTGTTTTAACTTTTTAAGAGCTTTCCAAGATCCAATGGAAGAATTAAAAAAAGGATTTGGAAATTGTTGTATTTTTATTTATGAATTTGATAATGGAACATTTACATTAAAAGATGTAATTAGACATCAAATCTAGGAGGCAATATGGAATACGTTAATTTAGGTAAGACAGATATTAAAGTTGCAAAAGTATGCTTAGGATGTATGGGCTTTGGTGATCCACAAGCAGGAATGCATTCTTGGACACTTTCTTATGAAGAATCTAAAAAAATCATTAAACATGCCCTTGACCAAGGAATTAACTTCTTTGATACTGCTATGGGCTATCAAGGTGGAACATCAGAAGAATATTTAGGACGTGCTATCAAAGAATTTTCGAAAAGAGAAGATGTTGTTATTGCGACTAAATTTATGCCACGTAGCCAAGAACAAATCAATCAAGGTATTAGTGCTCGAGAACATATTGAAACATGTATAAATGATAGTTTAAAAAGATTACAAATGAATTATGTAGATCTTTATATTCTTCATCGCTGGGACAATGTAACACCCATTGAAGAAACAATGGAAATCTTAAATGATCTTGTTAAATCAAAAAAAGTAAGAGCGATTGGCGTTTCCAACTGTTTTGCATGGCAAATTGCGCGGGCTAATGAGATTGCTAAAAATAATGGATGGGCAACTTTTCAAACAATTCAAGGACATTACAATCTGATTTTTAGAGAAGAAGAAAGAGAAATGAAACCTTATTGTGATTTAATGGGTGTTTCCATGACACCTTATAGTTCACTTGCTTCAGGAAGACTTTCAAGACATCCAGGGGAAACATCTAAAAGATTAAAAGAAGATGCGTATGCAAAAGGCAAATATGATGAAAGCGAAAAAGAAGATCTTGTCATTATTCAAAGAGTTGAAGATCTTGCTCAAAAAAGAAATTGTTCAATGTCAGAAATTTCTTTAGCTTGGTTACTGTCCAAAGTAGCTTCACCGGTTGTTGGTGCGACAAAACTCAGTCATATTGATACAGCTTGTAAGGCGTGTGATTTAAAATTAACAAATGAAGAAATGAAATATTTGGAAGAATGTTATAAACCCCACCCATTAGTTGGTGTTATGAAAGAAAATAATCAATAAAAACAAGAAAGATTCTTTTCTTGTTTTTTATTTTTTGTTATATTATAGAAAGACAAAAAGAAAGAGAGAAAAGAGATATGGGTATTGTAGTTATAGGTGCAGTTTTTGTTGATATTAAAGGTTTTCCAATTGATGCATACATTCCAACAGGAAGAAATGCAGGACATATTAAATACATTCATGGTGGAGTCAGTCGAAATGTTGTTGAAGATATTGCCAATGTTGAATTACGCCCGACATTTTTATCAATTGTTGATGAGAGCGCGTTAGGACAAGAAGTCATTCATAAATTACAAAGACATAAAGTCAATACAAAATATATTCAACAAATTCCTGAAGGAATGGGAACTTGGTTGGCTGTCTTTTCTAATGACGGTGATTTGGCAGGCTCTATTTCGCAAAGACCAAATTTAATGCCAATTTTAGATTTGGTGAAAGAAAAAGGCGATGAGATTTTTAAAGATTGTGATTCAATTGTTTTAGAAGCAGATATTGACCCTGAAATTATTAAAGTTATTTTAGATTATTCTAAAAAATATAATAAAAAAGTATTTGGTGTTATTTCTAATATGACACTTGCAGTAGAAAGACGAGATTTGTTACAACAATTTGATTGTTTAGTTTGTAATGAATTAGAAGCAGGTATTTTCTTTGCAGAAAATTATAGTAAAAAAAGTCCTAAAGATCTATGTGAAATTATTTCTCAAAAAATGGTAGCGGGGGCCATTAAATCAATGGTTGTTACGATGGGAAGTAAAGGAAGTATTTATGCAGATCATTTAGGCAATAAGGGGATTTGTCCAGCAAAAAAAGTAACAGTAAGAGATACAACGGGAGCAGGAGATGCTTTTTGTGCAGGACTTACAATTGGACTTACTTATGGTAAAGATTTAAAAGATTCTGTAGAAATTGGAACAAAATTAGCGGCTTCAGTTATTACTTCTTCAGAAAATGTTTGTCCACGTTTTTTACCTCGTGAATTAGGATTAGAAATTGATGTGACGGATGAGTAGTTTTCTTTGACAGAAGGGAAAGAAAGTTATAAAATATCTAAGCAATAGGGGATGTTGATTTATGAAAGAAAAACTCATGAATTTAAAAATAACAAAACAAGGAAAAATTGTTTTAAGTGTTGTTATTGCTATTTTTATGCTTATTTTTATTATTACAATTTTATATTCGAACAAGTTCTATCCTAATACTACGGTTGGTGGAATTGATGTTTCAGGAATGACCTTAACAGAGGCTAGAGAGGCTGTTGAAACGGATTTAAAAAATCACGTTTTAGTTATTAAGGGTAGAAACAACGCTAAATATGAATTAAAAGGAAAAGACATTGATTTATCTGCAAAGTATGAAGATCAACTTGAAAGTTGTTTTAAGAAAACGCACGGTTTCTTTTCGTTTTATAAAATTATGACAGGTGAAGATTTTGATGTAGCCTTTGATGTATCTTACAACAAAGATTTACTTGTGCAAAATTTATCACAATCGTTTTTAGTGGCGGGGGGAGATCAATATCAAATTGAAGCACCACGAAGCGCTTATGTAGAATATGATAAAAAAACAAAATCAGGTAAAATCGTTAAAGAAAATTTAGGTAACCAATTAGATGTAGAAAAATTTTATACTTATGTAGAAAAAGCACTTTCTACTTTGTCAACGAAGATCAATTTAGAAAGTGGTGATGTTTATTTAAAACCACAGTTTTATAGTAAAGATGAAGTTATTGCAAATGAACTGAAAACATATAATAACTATTTATTAAAATGGCTTCGTTTTGATATGGGTAAAAAACACTATGAAATCATTCAACCAACAGATATTAAAGAATGGTTGGTTATTGGCGATGATGCCTCTGTTTCTGTTGATAAAGATAAGATGTCATCTTGGGTAGAAGACTTTTGTTTAAAATATAAAACAGTTGGGAAAACACGTAGTTTTAAATCACATACAGGTGAAATCTTACAAGTATCTGGTGGGGATTACGGATGGCAAATTGATTATAGTCAAACAGTTGATCAAATTTACAATGCTATTACAGCTGAAAGCAAAGAAGCGGATGTCACTGCTTATTTAAATAAGCAATCAAAAGAAAATTCTAAAAAGTTGATTACTAAATTAGAACCAATTTATAAAAATAAAGCATATAAAATGAATTATGAAAATCCTGAAGAAGATTATAATACACAAACATATAGTGAAGTTGATATTTCTGAACAAATGGTGTATGTTTTCCAAAACGGACAAGTTGTTTATAGTGCAAAATGTGTTACAGGACTTCCTAGTGATGCAACACGTTCAACAAAAACAGGATGTTGGTATATTAAAGATAAGAAGTTAGAATATACGTTAACAGGTGCGGACTATAAAACACCTACAAAATATTGGATAAGGATTACTTGGACAGGAACTGGATATCATTATATGAATCGTAGTGACTGGGATAAGTGGACACCTGATTTATATAAGACAAGAGGATCACATGGTTGTATAAATCTTCAATTGGAAGATGTTAAAAATATTTACAATCTTGTTTCTTTAAGAGATATGGTCTTTATACATGATTAACCATCAAACCATCTTTGGATGGTTTTTTTATTTTTACAAATGGTTTGCATATTCGTTGACAAATGAGTAAAAAATGATAAAATGCAATTGATTTGCAAATTGAGGTGATTTTATGAAATATAAAACAAAAGCATCAAAACTAATAAAACAATATACAGATCAACATTATGATCAAAGCTTTACAGCACATCATTTATATGAATATATTGTTGAACAAGGCCAGGCAGTCAATCTATCGACAATTTATCGTAATTTAGATCAATTCGTTGATGAAGGAATACTGACAAAATTTAAAACGGGACATAATGATGTTTTTATGTATCGCGTCAATCAAGATGTCTTTCATTGTCATGAACATCTTCATTTACAATGTTGTAAATGTGGAAAAATAATTCATGTAGAAAGTGGTTTGATGAAAAAACTTGTCAATACTTTAGAAAATGATTATCATTTTTATCTTGAATGTGATGCTTCAACAATTAGTGGCTTATGCAAAGAATGTAGGGAAAAACAATGAAAAAATTAAAAGCTATATTAATATCTTGTCTTTGTCTTTTAATGATGACAGGATGTACAACGAATAAAATAGATAATCAAAAAATAAAAATTGTTTGTACAACATATGTTCAATACGATTGGTTACAACAAATTATTGGTAAAGAAAATAGTACTTTTGATTTATCTTTAATTATAAAAAATGGAGTTGATCTTCATAATTATCAGCCAACTGTTCAAGATATTGTACAAATATCTTCAGCAGATCTATTTGTATGTATCGGTGGAGAATCAGAATCATGGGTCAATGATGCGATTAAAGAAGCCAAGAATAAAGATGTAAAAATGATTTCTTTGATGGATGTTTTAAAAGATCACCTTAAAGAGGAAGAACATTTAGAAGGTATAGAAGAACATGATCATGAGGCTGAAGATGAAACAGAATATGATGAACATTTATGGCTCTCTTTAAAAAATGCACATCAAGCAATTGAGTTTTTATCTAATGAAATTCAAAAAACAGATCAAAAGCATAAAGATATTTATCAAAAAAATACAGAAAATTATTTAAAAGAAATAGATGATTTACAACAACAATATCAAAGAACGGTTGATGCGTCAAAAACAAAAACACTTGTTTTTGCGGATCGTTTTCCATTTCGTTATTTGATGAATGATTATTCTTTAAATTATTATGCGGCTTTTCCGGGATGTTCAGCAGAAATAGAAGCAAGTTTTTCTACGGTGACTTTCTTAGCTTCTAAAATAGACGAATTGAATTTATCGTATGTTATTGTGGTTGATCTATCGGATAAAAAAATGGCAAAAACAATTATTAATTGTACAAAAAATAAGGATCAAAAAATTGTAACATTGGATTCATTGCAAGCTGTTAAACAGGAACAAATTGATAAGGGTTATAGTTATTTAAAAGCAATGAAACACAATTTAAAAGTTTTAAAAAAATGTTTGGAATAGGATGAGAAAATATGGCGTATATTAAATGTCAAAATTTAAGTGTTGGATATGCAGGAGAAACACTTATAGAAAATATTAATTTTGAAGTTCATGAACATGATTATCTATGCATTGTAGGTGAAAACGGGGTAGGGAAAAGCACTTTAATGAAAACATTACTTGGTTTAGTTGATAAAAAAGAAGGAAATGTTGAATTTGGTAAAAATATTAATCGTAAAGAAGTAGGCTATTTACCTCAACAAACAGCACTGCAAAAAGATTTTCCAGCAACGGTTATGGAAGTCGTATTATCAGGAAATCTTTCTAAAATAGCTTTACGTCCTTTCTATCGAAAAAAGGAAAAAGAAAGAGCTCTTTTAGAAATGAAGAAGCTTAAAATTGATTCTCTTGCCAGTCGTAGTTATCGCGAACTTTCAGGAGGACAACAACAACGTGTTTTACTTGCAAGAGCGTTATGTGCAACAGAGAAAATTCTTTTTCTTGATGAACCAACAACAGGACTTGATCCTCAAGTAACAAAAGAATTTTATGATATGTTGAAAGAATTGAATAAAAAAGGAATGGCAATTATTATGGTTAGTCATGATTTATCAGTATTAGAAGAAGCAACGCATGTTCTTTATTTACGAAAAAATGATTATGTTTATGCTCGAAAAGAAGAATTTATGAATACATATGGAAAGGAAATGAAAGCCGATGTCAATTATCGAAACATTTAGTTATTATCTATCTTATCCCTTTGTTCAATATGCTTTGATCGTAGGGGTTTTAATTGCTTTATGTTCATCACTTTTTGGTGTTTCTTTAGTGTTAAAACGCTTTTCATTTATCGGGGATGGACTTTCTCATGTTGCTTTTGGGGCAATGGCGATTGCAACCGTTTTAAATTTTAGTATGCAAACACCGTTTATTATGATTATTACGATTATTGCTGCAGTTTTATTACTGAGAACGGGACAAAACACAAAAATCAAAGGGGATGCGGCGGTAGCAATGTTTTCTGTAGGTTCACTAGCAATTGGTTATTTATTGATGAATGTTTTTTCAACATCGACGAATGTTTCAGGAGATGTTTGTTCAACTTTATTTGGCTCAACGACTTTACTTACTTTAACTAAATCAGAAGTAGTAGTCTGTATCATTATGTCTTTACTTGTTGTAGGGTTTTATATTTTCTTTTATAATTGTATTTTTGCAGTAACATTTGATGAAAATTTTATGAAAGCAACGGGTTTGAAAGCGGAAATTTATAATTTATTTATTGCGGTCATTACAGCTATTATCATTGTTCTAGCTATGAAACTGGTAGGCTCTTTATTAATTAGTGCACTTCTTATTTTCCCGGCTCTTTCAGCTATGCGTGTTATGGTAAGTTTTAAAGGTGTTGTTATTTATTCAGCAATTTTATCTGTGTTAGGAGCACTTGTAGGAATTGTTTTATCAATTTTATTTTCAACGCCTGTGGGAGCCACAGTTGTAGTGATGGATATTCTTATTTTCTTGATTAATAATTTTATTGCGGTTTTCAAAAGAGCATAAAGATTTCTTTGCAAGAGAGAAGGAATTTGTTAAAATGGAAAAGGTGATAAAAATGGATGGAATATTATTGATTAATAAACCAGCAGGTTATACAAGTCATGACATTGTTGGAATTGTTAGAAAAAAATTACATACAAAAAAGGTTGGTCATTGTGGGACTTTGGATCCAGATGCGACTGGTGTTCTTGTTGTATGTGTAAATAAAGCAACAAAAGCAATACAGTTTTTAATGAGTGATAGTAAAATCTATCGAGCGACGTTATCTCTTGGTAAAAGTACAGATACATATGATGCCAGTGGAAAGGTTCTTGAAGAAAAAGAGGTTGGAGAAATTTCAAAAGAACAAGTTGAAGGAGTACTTAATTCTTTTTTGGGACATTCAAAACAAAAGCCGCCAATTTATTCAGCAATTAAAGTAAATGGAAAAAAATTATATGAATACGCCAGAAATGGAGAAGAGGTAGAAATCAAAGAAAGAGATATCGAAATCATGATGATTCAACTTATTTCTTTTGATAAAAATGAAATTGTCTTTGATGTGAAATGTTCTAAAGGGACGTATATTCGTTCTTTATGTGTGGATATCGCTAAAAAGTTAGGTTATCCAGGACATATGTCACATTTGACGCGTATTGTTTCAGGTGATTTTTCTTTAGAAAAATGTTATACGTTAGAAGATCTACAACAAGATCGCTATAAGCTTTTATCAGTAGATGAAGCTTTAGATAGCTATCCTAAAATAATTTTAAAAGATCCTACAGTTGTTTATCATGGAAAAATGATTAAAAGTGATTTGACAGGCCAAGTCGCTATTTGTGATGTAAATAAACATGTTCTTGCTATTTATGAATCTAATGGTGAAGGCTATTTGAAAAATGTAAGAGGGTTATGGTAATGAAAGTATTTTATTTGAAACCAGATTCTTCTTATTCATTAGAACCTTCTGTTTGTGCAATTGGCTATTTTGATGGTGTTCATTTGGGGCATCAACAACTGTTAAAACGTGTTGAAAAAATTGCCCAAGTGAAGAACATGAAAAAGGCTCTAATGACATTTTCTTGTCATCCTAAAGAAATTTTAGGAAAAAAAGATTTTAAATATTTGATGTCATTACAAAGTAAGATTGCTATTTTAGAAAAAAGAGGTTTTGACTATTTCTTTATTATTGAATTCAATCAAGATATTTCTCAATATTCACCTACTTCATTTCTGGAATGCTATCTTTATAAAAACAATATCGAACATCTTGTTTGTGGGTTTGATTTTCATTTTGGTAAAAATGGTCAAGGGGATACGCGTTTTTTAAAAAATATACAAAAAGAAAATTTTTCTGTAGATATTATTGAAGAGTATGATGTAGACGGGGTTAAAGTATCATCTTCTTTTATTAGAAATAAATTAGAAGAGGGACAACTAGAACAAGCAAATCAACTTTTAAGCCGTCCTTATCGTATTTCTGGAAAAGTCATTTATGGTTTACAAAATGGACGAAAGATTGGTTTCCCTACAGCTAATGTAGATGCAGGACACTATGTTATTTTAAAAAAAGGTGTTTATGGCGTTTATTTTTATCATGATGGTAAATGTTATCTTGGAATGGCAAATGTGGGCTTAAATCCAACAGTAGGAGAAATTACAAAGATTTCTTTAGAAGTAAACGTTTTTGATTTTGATGAAGATATATATGGAAAAGAAGTAGATGTGGATTTTATGTTTAGAGTTCGTGATGAAAGAAAATTTGCTTCTTTAGATGATTTAAAACAACAATTAAAGAGAGATGAAAGGTTTATTAGACATTATTTTGATTAATAAACCTTTCTTTTGTTTAAACTAAAAAAGGGTGGTTTTGTGATTTATATACTGCTTTTTCTAGCAAATGCAACTTGGGGTTTAAATATCATTATAACAAAATTTAATTATGATTCATTTGATCCTTTGTTTTTAGTTTATTTAAAAATCTTTTTTTCAATGCTATCTTTATTGGTTTATATATATTTCAAGAAAATTCCTTTTGAAAAAGCTTCTTTTAAACAAGTAGTTATTAATACAAATCTTATTAATGTTTTAAATTTTATGATGACATATTTAGCATTAAAAACAATTAAAGGTTCACAGGTGGCAACAATTAATTGCTTGTCGCCACTTATTATGGCTTGTATTACTTTTAAACAACAAAAGTGGAATTTTAAAAAGATAGGTCTTTTCTTTTTTATTTTAGTAGGCTTTTTTATAACGATTCATTTTGATTTTTCAACATTGAATATAAGTTTTTTTATGATGTTAGGAGCTTTATTGTTCTATAACATTGGAAATTATCGATTAAGATCTATAAACCAAAATCTCTTTATTTATAATTTTTATATGTTTTTTGTTGCATTTGTTGAACTTACCGTTTTTCTTTTATTTCAACATGAACAGCTTTTTTATCATATTTATCGTTTTCCTTTTTGGCTTTTTGTTTTATCTTCAGGAATAGGTTATGCTTTTATTCAAAGTGTTTCCTTTTTCTCAATTAAAAAAATCGGTCCTTTTTCAACTAGTTTTTTCATGGCGTTCAATCCGTTGTTTACTTATATTTTCTCACTTTTCTTTTTAAAAGAAAGCTTTGATTGGATGATTTTAATAGGATTTTTATGTATTTTTATAGCTTCTTTGGCTATTTTAAAGGAAACATTAAAACAAAATAAATTTTAGACAAGAATACGACACTATGGTATAATTAAACAGTAAAATGTATTAAAAGAGGTTAAGGTCTATGGAATATATAAATAAGGTCATAAATATTATAGGATTAAAAATGCTTATTGCGATCGTGTCAATTGTTTTAATTGTTATTGTTCTTTTTATAACGTATCGTTTATTAAAACTTAAACATTATCGTAAACAAATCATAGATTTAGAAAATAGAATAAATGCAATCAAATCTTTACCCTTACAATATCGTTTAGGAAGGGTTAAAGGAATTGCGAAAAATATGCCAGAACTTCAAGATAAATATGAGCTTTATGAAGAACAGTTTTCAAAATTATCTGATACACTTAATGATGAAATTACACCATTAATAAATGAAGTTGATGAAGCACTTTATTATCGTAAATTACATGGTGTTCAAAAGAAAATGTCTAAATTAGAAAATGATGTCATGCACTATGAGACAGACTCAAAACAGCTATTAAAAGATATTGAAGTTATTACAGAAATCGAAAATATTCAACGTTTAGAAATAATTAAGGTTAAAGAAAAATATCGTGAAACAAATGATCATTACTCACAAATTCGTTTCAAAGTAGAAGATTATGTTCCTAAATTACAAGATGTTTTCCATGGCATAGACCAACAATTTGTACAATTAGAAGATTATATGAATAATCAACAATTTGAAGAAGCTAAACAATATACAGAAAAAGTTTCTAAAGATATAGATGATTTAGAAGCCAACTTAAGAGATTTGCCAACTTATATTTCTGTTACACGTCAATATTTACCAAAACGTTTAAATGAATTAAAAACAATCATGGATGAAATGATGCAAAAAGATTTTGCGGTTGAAAGAATGAAAGCAACGTTACGTATTGATAAAATTGAAAGTGATTTAAATGAAACAGCACAAGCAATTAAAGATTTAAATTTAGAAAATGTTGGACAAAATATTGAAGTTATGACAGAAGACATGAATCTTTTGTATGCGGATTTTGAAAAGGAACAAAATGCGTATGCACTTTATGAAGAAAAAAGAGATGCATGTTACAAATATGTAAATACAATTGATAGCGGTCTTTCAAAAACGAGAGATGTTATTAAAGATTTAGAAAAAAATTATATTTTAAGTGATTATGAAATAACGATTGAAGATGATTATAAAGAATTTCAAAAAGTTTTAGATGATTTAAATGATGTGACTGAAATTATTGAAAGTAAAGATTTTTCTTATCAAGATATGATTGAAAATTTTGAAAGAATTACGATAAATAGTAAGCCTTTCAATGATTCTTTAATTAAACATAATGAACTTGCAGAATCATTAAAAATTCAAGAAAAAAGAGCACTTGATGAACTTGATAACATTAATATTGTTTTACTTGAAATTAAATCAGAAATTCGAAATAAACATTTACCAATGATTAGCGAGTCTTATCAAGATTATATTGATGATTCTTATCAAAAAGCAGATGCTATTTTGAATTTCATTCGTCAAAGACCAATCGACTTAAAGAGCCTTTCAATGCAAGTAGATGCTGCGCGAGATGTTATTTATAAACTTTATGATAATGTGCATAATTTAATTGTAACAGCTGAAATGGTTGAAGATGCCATTATTTTTGGAAATCGTTATCGTTCTTCCTTTTTAGAAGTCAACACAGAACTTACAAAAGCGGAATTACTTTATCGAAATGGTGAGTATACAAAAGCCTTATCGACAGCGGTAGATATTATTGAAAAAATCAAACCGGATTCTTATGAAATGCTCGTTAATAAAAAAAGTCCTAAAAATGCCTAGGACTTTTTTTACGAAAAGGCACAGGTTAAAAAAAAGAGAATAAAATAGAATATGGAGGGAAATATGGTATATCTAGATTATGCGGCAACAACGCCTTTTAATAAAGAGGTTATTAAAACACATGAACAACTTTTAGAGAAATATTTTTATAATGCGGATAGTATTTACAGTCAAGGAATTGAAGTTAATCGTTTATTGGAAAAATCAAGAAGTCTTATTGCAGGTATGTTACATGTAAAAGATGAAGAAATCATTTTTACAAGTTGTGGTAGTGAAGCAAATAATATGGCAATTAAGGGAATTGCTTTTCAATATCAAAATAGGGGAAAACATATAATTACGACTTCTATTGAACATTCTTCGGTTTATGAAGCATGTAAGGAATTGGAAGAAGTTTTTGGCTTTGATGTGACGTATTTACCAGTAGATCATAGTGGACATATTTCAATAGACGATTTAAAAAAGAGTATTAGAGAGGATACTATTTTAGTAAGTGTTATGCATATTAATAATGAAGTAGGAGCTATTCAACCTATTGAGGAAATTAAGAATGTTATTAAAGAACATCCACTTATTAAATTTCATGTAGATATGGTTCAATCCTTAGGAAAGTTGACAATTGATTTATCAGGAATTGATTGTGCTTCTTTTTCAGCACATAAAATCAATGGTTTAAAAGGAAGTGGACTTCTTTATAAAAATCACTCGACAACACTTGTTCCTTTAATTAATGGAGGACAACAAGAATTTGGTTTACGTGGTGGAACAAGCAATGCTTGTACGTATATTGTTTTTGCGAAAACATTAAGATTAGCATTAGAAAACTTCACCCAAAAAGAAGAATATGTAAAAAAATTAAATTCGTATTTAATTCATGAACTTTCACAAATTGAAAGTGTAGTCGTTAACACTCAAGGAAAAGCTTCAAACCATATTGTTAATTTTTCATGTGTTGGCTATAAACCAGAAGTTGTTTTACACGCTTTAGAAGAAAAAGATATTTTAATTTCTACAAGAAGTGCTTGTTCTTCTAAAACAAATGATATTTCAAGAGTTATGCAGCAACTTCATTTAAGCGATGAAGTAGCAAGATGTGCTTTGCGTGTAAGTATTAGTGATTTGACAAAAGAAGAAGAAATTGATAAATTTATTTATTGTCTAAAAGAAGTGTTAAATTCAATAAAAAAACAGAGGTAGATTATGGAAGCAAATTATATTGTTGTTCGTTTTGGTGAACTCACAACAAAAGGAAAAAATAGAAAATTATTTACACAAAAATTATTAAAAAATACGAAGGAAATTCTTTTTGAATTTCCTCAACTTCAATATCAATTACAATATGATCGTCTTTATATTTATTTAAATGGTGCAGATCATTTAGCGGTAAACGAAAAATTAAAAACAGTTTTTGGAATTCATTCATTTTCAAACGCATATAAATTTCCAAAAGATTTAGATGTTGTAAAAGATTCTATTGCGCAAATGATCAATGAAGATACAAAAACAACTTTTAAAATCAACACAAAACGTAGTGATAAAACATTCCCTAAAAAATCACAAGATATCAATAGAGAAATAGCAGGACATGTTTTTCATCATGTTACTCGTCCTTTAAAAGTAGATGTCCACAATCCAGAAATGTTGGTTACGGTTGAAATTAGACATGATGCAATGTACGTTATGACAAATGTTATCAAAGGTGCCGGTGGTTATCCAGTTGGAATTGGTGGGAAGGCTCTTTTAATGTTATCGGGTGGAATAGATTCACCAGTAGCCGGTTATTTAACATTAAAACGTGGTGTAGATATTGAATGTGTGCATTTTGCAGCTCCACCTTATACAAATGAATTTGCTAGAGAAAAAGTTTTTGATTTAGTAGATCAATTACGTCATTATACACATGGTCAAATTACTGTACATGTTGTCAATTTTACAAAATTACAATTAGCTGTTTATGATCATTGTGATGAAAGTTATGCAATGACTGTTATGCGTCGAATGATGTATCGTATCGGTGAAAAACTAGCACGTAAAAATCATTGTTTAGCGTTAGTCAATGGGGAAAGTATTGGGCAAGTTGCTTCACAAACATTAGATAGTATGAATGTTATTAATGAAGTTATTTCTATTCCTGTATTAAGGCCTGTTTTATGTCTTGATAAATTAGAAATTATTGATATTGCTCAAAAAATCAATACATATGATATTTCAATTCGTCCTCATGAAGATTGTTGTACAATTTTTACTCCTAAAGCACCTGCAACAAAACCAAAAAGTTATAAAGCAGTTGCTTTTGAAGAAACATTTGATTTTGATACATTAGTTGATGAATGTGTTGAAACAGTTGAAACCATCGTTGTTGATAATTCTTATAAAAATGATGAAGATATTTTTTAAAAAAAGCGTATAGTTTTTATATCCTGACACAAAATAAAAGTGTCAGGAGGTGACACAAGATGGCACAAAGTAATAACAGTAATAGATTAGTTGTACCAGGAGCTCAAAATGCGATTGACCAAATGAAATATGAAATTGCTAATGAATTTGGTGTTAATTTAGGTCCTGATACAACAGCTAGAGCTAACGGTTCTGTTGGTGGAGAAATCACTAAAAGATTAGTTAAAATGGGGCAAGAACAAATGTCTCGTTCTTCATATAATAAATAAAGAATAGTGTAAAAACTATTCTTTTTTGTAAGTGGTTACATTTTTTATGTAATTTCTCCTAGTTTTATTGTTTTTATGTACCAAATTTAGTACAATATGTTTATATGACTAGGAGGTAAATTATGGTTAAAGTAATGGCGGTAAACGCAGGGAGTTCCTCTCTTAAATTCCAATTATTGAATATGCCAAGTGAAGAAGTCATCACATCTGGTTTAGTTGAAAGAATTGGTCAAGAAGTTGGAAATTTTGTAATAAAAGTAAATGGAGAAAAAAGAAAATTAGAAACTCCAATTCCTGATCATCAAGTAGCAGTTGATTTGTTATTGGATGCTCTTGTAAAACATCATATTGTAGAAAGTTTAGACGAAATCGATGCTGTTGGACATCGTGTTGTACATGGTGGAGAAGATTTTAATGATTCTGTTGTCGTGGATGAAGATGCAGTTAAAAAAGTAGAAGCTTTAGCGGAACTTGCACCTTTACATAATCCCGCAAATATTATTGGATATAATGCTTTTAAAAAAGCACTTCCTCATGCAGGACATGTCTTTGTATTTGATACAGCATTCCATCAAACATTGGATAAAGAAAGATATCTTTACCCATTACCACTTGAATATTATACAGATTTAAAAGTGCGTAAATATGGGGCACATGGTACAAGTCATAAATATGTTTCACAACAAGCAATTGAAATGTTAGGGAATCCTAAAGAATCAAGAATTATTGTTTGCCATTTAGGAAATGGAGCTAGTATTTCAGCTGTACAAGATGGTAACTGTATTGATACATCCATGGGATTTACACCTCTTGCAGGGGTTATGATGGGAACAAGAAGTGGAGATGTGGATCCATCTGTTATGCCTTATTTATGTAAAAAACTTAATAAAAGTGTAGATGAAGTGTTAGAAATCTATAATAAAAAATCAGGTATGCTAGGTATTTCTGGTATTTCTTCTGATTCAAGAGATATTGAAAATGCTTTATTTAATGAAGGTAATGAAAGAGCTTTATTAACTGGGTTATTATATGCACGTATTGTTTCAAAATATATTGGTCAATACTATGCAGAACTTGGTGGTTGTGATGCCATTGCCTTTACTGCTGGGGTAGGAGAAAATGCAGCTTATTTAAGACGTTTAATTATTGATAACGTTTCAAGAGCATTTGGTGTTTTCTTAGATGAAGAACTTAATAATATTCGAAGTGATGAAAATCGTGTTATCTCTCATCAATATTCTCAAATCAAGGTTATGGTTATTCCAACAAATGAAGAAGTAATGATTGCTAGAGATACAGTGAGATTATTAGAACTTTAATGAAAAGGTCCTCTATTTTTAGAGGTCTTTTTTATCTAATTATGATATGATAAAAATGAGGTGAAATTATGATAGAAGAAATTTTAAATAAAATAGAGGAATATGATTGTATTTGTCTTTATCGACATGTTAATCCGGATTATGATGCTTTTGGTAGTCAATTTGGAATGTATGATCTTATTAAAAATACTTTTTCAAATAAAACAGTTTATATGGAAGGAGACTTTTCTTCTGATTTAGTTCAAAAATTTAATATTGAAATGAATATTGAAAAACCTAAATTTGAACAACCTGTTTTAGGAATTGTTTTGGATACGGCAAATAAAGAACGTATTGATGGAGAAAGTTATCAACAATGCAAGGAAATCATTAAGATTGATCATCATATTGTTGTTGAATCTTATGGGAATATTAACTTAGAAGATAGCAGTGCTTCTTCATGTAGTCAAATGGTTGCACTCTTTTTAAAAAATGAACGAGTTCATTTAGCATCTTTTGGAGCGGCAAGTCTTTATATGGGAATTATGGGCGATACGAATCGCTTTATGTATTCAGGTACGGATTGTCGTACATTTGAAGCAGCAATGTATCTTTATAACTGTGGTTTTGATATGCAAGCACTTTATGAAAGAATGTATATGAAAAAGGCGAGTGATTTAAAAGTAAATGCTTTCTTATTAAATCATTATATTGAAGATGAAGGAATTGCTTATTATATTTTAAAAGATGAAGACTTAAAAGCACTCAATCTTTCAAGAGAACGTGGTTCAGATTATGTTAATATTTTAAGTTCGGTTGAAGAATATAAGATTTGGCTTGCAATCACCGAAAATGTTAAAGATCATAATTGGCGTGTATCAATGCGTTCTAGACACTGTCCTGTCAATGTTGTCGCTAACAAATATCGTGGAGGAGGACATGCTTTTGCTTCAGGTGCTACACTTTTATCAATAGATGAACTTCCTTCGCTTCTTAAAGATTTAAAGGAGCTTATCAATGGATAATTTTATTCAGATTATTAAAGAAAAAATGAATCATTTTTCTTTTCATTCAAACTATACACCTTCATCTAAAAAATGGAGTTATATTATTCCTTTATTAGTTGTATTGATTTTAAGTATTGTTGGTGAGTATGTTTTATTGTTACCAATTCACTTTCAATCACAAACATTTATTTTTCATTTGATTTTCTTACTTGTTTTATTTGCGATGCTGCATGCAATTTTACTTGGAACAATTGACCAAGTGTCTAAGGTATTTGTGGCTATCTCTTTAGGATTATTGATCTATGTAGGTATTGGAAGTGTTTATAGTGCACCTATTTTCCATGCAAAAAATTATCAAAAACAACTTCTTTTAGATAAAAAAGCAGATTTTTATAAAGATAATGAAACAATTTCTTATCAGTCTATCCCTGTTGTTGATCGTGAAAGTGCTATCAAACTTGGTGATCGTAAGATGGGTCAGATGATTGATTATGTTTCACAATTTGAAGTTGATGAATCTTATGAACAAATCAACTATCAGGAAACACCTTATCGTGTAACACCGCTTGAATATAGTGATTTGATTAAATGGGTTACTAATCGAAAAGAAGGACTTCCAGCTTATATTAAAGTAAATATGGTTACTCAAGAATCAGAAGTTGTAGAATTAAAAGAAGGTATGAAGTATTCAAAATCAGAACATTTTGGACGTAATATTTATCGCCACTTGCGTATGAATTATCCAACGAAAATGTTTGAAGAACTTGCTTTTGAAATTGATGAAAAGGGAACACTGTATTGGATTGCTCCAGTATTTGAATATCAAATTGGACCCTTTGGTGGAAAAGATATCGTAGGAGCGGTTTTAGTGGATGCTGTAACGGGGAAACATAAATATTATGATATTAATGATATTCCAAGTTGGGTCGATCGCGTTTATCCAGCGAATCTTGTAATATCTCAACTTGAAAATTATGGAAAATATACAAATGGTTATATCAATTCAATCTTTTCGCAAAAAGGTGTTTTACAACCAACAGATGGTTATAATTATATTGTGATTAAAGATGATGTTTATTTGTATACGGGTTTAACAAGTGTTTCTAAAGATGCCAGCAATGTAGGATTTGCACTTATTAATTTAAGAACAAAAGAAGGTAAATATTATCATATTTCTGGAGCGGAAGAATATTCGGCAATGTCTTCGGCAGAAGGAAAAGTACAAAACTTAAAATATAAAGCAACATTTCCAATTTTGATTAACGCTGGAGGAGAGCCTACTTATTTTCTTTCTTTAAAAGATAGTAGCAATCTTGTTAAGATGTATGCTTTTGTCAGTGTTAAAAATTATCAAATTGTAGCAACTGGAAGCAGTGTATCTGAGGCTGAAAAAGCTTATTATGAAGTTTTATCTCAAAATGGTAAAAGTCATGTCGAAGCTGAAGAAAGTACTTTAACGGGGAAAATTGCTTTAATCAACAGTGCGGTTAAAGAAGGAAACAGTGTTTATTATTTTAAACTAGAGGGTGATGATCATATTTATATTGCAGATTTATCCCTTTCTAATTCCTTACCACTTGTAGACGTTGGAGATGAAGTTGAAATTCAATTTATTTCAAATGAACATCAAAGCGTGGTTATTAGTCAATTTAAAGCTAAATAATTTAAAATAGGAATACGCATTATTCCTATTTTTTTACATTTTTATGAAATAATTATAATAAATAGAAAAAAAGAGTGTATTTTTTATAAATATTTATTATAATGATAAAGCATTTTAAGATAAGGGAGAGGTTTAAATAATGATTCAATTTTTCAAAAAAAATATCGAATCCAATAAAAAACTAAGAACATTTGAAATAATTGTTTTATGTTTACTTGTTTTTACTTCAATTGGTTCAGTTTTTTATGGTTTGCTGCAAATTCATAAAGATGTAGGAGATTTGCGATATGTTCAATCTGTCACGATGAATAGAGATAAAGATGAAGAGGATTATGATTCGGATAATAAAGTTTGTGATGTCATTTATCGAAAAGGTGATCAAAAACTTGTGGTATCTTATGATTATGAAGATTATGTTAAATTAAATAAAAATTCAATCAAAGCATATGAATTTAAAACAGTAAATGGACAAAATCTTTATTTTGATCATAAAGATGTAAGTCATCAAGAAGCAAGTCATACTTATAAAGAAATGATGGCAGAAGAAACATTGTCTGTTTTCAATTTAGCGAGTGCAACATTTATTTTAATGTTATCTGTTGCAATTATGATGTTATTCTCTAAACAATTTACAACATATGAAAAATCATGGTTTATCTCAATTATGGTATTAGCTACGATTTTATCTGTGTTATTCCCAGAAGATAGTGCCAATGGTGTAAACGGTATTATCATTATGATTCTTTATTTATTAGATACATTCTTAAATATTTTATGTGAATTACTGATATCTAAACAATCAAGGTATAATTTCTTAGTTTCTGTCTTGGTAGAAATTGTAGAAATTGTTTCTTGTGTTGTTTTAATGTATCGTTTTGCGACAATGGCAACAACTTTATTTTTCTGGCTACCTATTGATATTATTAGTTATATTAACTGGTCTAAACATCGCGATGATGAAGAAGATGAACTTACAATGGTAAGAAAATTAAAAGGATATCAAGAAGTTTTAGTTATTATTGGTATTATTGTTTGGACAGTTGTTGTAGGTTATTTTATTAGTGGTTTAGATATCGCTACTGATTTTTATAACAATAAAACATTAGAAACAGCAATTATTTATATTGATGCTTGTGCTTCAGCAGTTGGAATCGCCAACGGTCTCTTTATTTTCTTTAGATTAAGAGAACAATGGATTGCTTGGTATATATGTGCATTTTTAGAAGCAGTTATTAACATAATGTCAGGACAATATGTTTTACTTCCTTTAAAACTGGGTTATTTTACAAATACAACTTATGGATATATTAAATGGAGTAGATATATCAAAGAACACCAAAATAAAGAAAAAGTATCTTTATTTTAAAAAATAATTTAAAATAAAATGTTTTCAAAGCACGAGGAGTTTTTCAGGAGTACTTGAGAATGTTGATTGAAACTGTTACAATAGGACGTGTAAAAAATTATTAATAGGAGAGATAGTATATGGCAATTAGTGCAGGAGATTTTAGAACAGGATTAACTTTAATTATTGATGGTGATCCTTGTCAAGTGTTGGATTTCCAACATGTTAAACCTGGTAAAGGAGCAGCTATTTTAAAAACTAAAATGAGAAACTTGAAAACAGGAGCTATTCAAGAAAAAAACTTCAATGCTTCAACTAAATTTGATCAAGCTAATATTTCTAAAAAAGCAGCTCAATTTTCTTATGAAGCAGATAATACTTTCTACTTCATGGATATGGAAACATATGATACATATGAATTATCTGAAGAACAAGTTGGTTATAATAAATACTTTATTGTTGAAGGAACTGAAGTTTATTTAGTATTCTTTGAAGGATTATTATTAAATGTTTCTGTTTCTGAAAAAGTAGAATTAACTATTGTAGAAACAGATCCAGCTATCAAAGGAGCACCATCTAACCAAACAAAAGACGCTAAAACTGAAACAGGTCTAACTCTTAGAGTTCCTCAATTTATTGAACAAGGTGAAAAAATCGTTGTTTTTTCAGCTGATGGAAAATACGCAGGAAGAGCTTAATAAAGCTCTTTTTTATCATGGGTAAAGTTGTATTAATTACAGGTGGTGCTAAAGGTATTGGTAAAACCATTGCTTTGGAATTAGCAAAAAATCGATATGATATCGTTATTAATTATTTAACTTCTCATCAAGAAGCAAAATGTTTAAGAGAATACATTATTCAACAATATCATGTACGTTGTTTGGCTTTAAAAGCAGATGTTTCTAAAGATGATCAAGTTGGAAAGATGATAGAAGAAATTGATAATCAATTAGGTGGCGTTGATATTTTAATTAACAATGCAGGAATTGATTTGTCTAATTTATTTCATTTAAAAACAGCAGATGAATTTAGAAAGACCTTAGATGTCAATGTTGTAGGTGCTTATAATTGTAGTAAAAGTGTTTCAGCACATATGCTTAAACAAGACTATGGACGTATTATAAATATTTCCTCGACAAATGGGATGAATACATATTATCCTATGTGTATTGATTACGATGCTTCAAAAGCAGCACTTATTTCTTTAACTCATAATTTAGCGTTTGAGTTTGGACCTTATATTCATGTAAATTGCATTGCACCAGGATTTATTGGTACAGAAAATGAACTTGATGGTTATGATGAAGAATTTTTAAAAGAAGAACAAGAAAAAATTATGGTTAAACGCTATGGCAAACCTGAAGAAGTGGCTTATTTAGTGAAGTTTTTGATTAGTGATGAAGCTGATTTTATAAATAATTCGATTATTCGAATTGATGGCGGACAAATAGGGAGTATGTAAAAAAGACTCAATTGTTGATTCAACAGTTGAGTCTTCTTTTTATTTGTTTTTCATTTGTGTTAAAGCAAGTAAGATGGAAAGTTTCCCGTATTCAATTGATAAACCACCTTGCATATATAAAGTATAAGGTTCTTTTACAGGAGCATCGGCACTTAATTCAATGGTACTTCCTTGCGTAAAACTTCCACTAGCCATCACTTCATCAAAGGGATAACCAGGCATTGGGGCAGGAAGAACACGTACAAAGGAATCGATTGGACTTGATGATTGAATTCCTTGAGTAAAATTCACTAATTTTTCTTTACTATGTAAATCTAAAGTTTGAATAAGATCTGTTCTTTTTTCATTGTAACGAGGTGATACATGTTCATATCCTAATTTTTCTAACATGTATGAAGTAAAAATAGCTGTTTTTAATGCATTTTTTACAGCGTTTGGTGCCATGAATACACCTTTAAAGAAAGCGTTGTTAAGATTAAAGTTAGCACCTAAGTCTTTACCAATACCAGGAGCGGTAAGTCTTTGTGCAACTTCATAAACTAAATCTTTATTACCAGCTACATAACCACCTGTTGGAGCAATTCCACCACCTAAGTTTTTCATTAATGATCCGACAACAATATTAGCACCAATATCTCCTGGTTCTTTTGTTTCTACAAGTTCACCGTAACAGTTATCCACCATAATAATGACTTCTTGATTAACTTTTCTAATTTTATGAATAATTGATTCTATTTTATCGATTGTAAGTGATAAACGTTGACTGTATCCACGAGAACGTTGAATTTCAACAAGTTTTACATTTTTTTGTTGAAGTCTTTCAATAATACTTTTTTCATCAAACTCATTATCAATTAAATCAATTTGTTCATAATTAACGCCATAGGCTTTTAACGATTGATTGGAATTACCACTTATACCAATCATTTCTTGTAAAGAATCATAAGGTTCACCGCTAATAGAAATCATGGTATCACCGTGTTTTAATAAAGCAGAAAGCGTTAAATATAAAGCGTTTGTTCCTGACATGATTTGTGGTCTTACTAAAGCATCTTCGCATCCTAAAATAGAGGCGAAAATTCTTTCTAATTTATCTCGACCCTCATCGTAATTTCCATAACCATTGATATCTGTAAAATCACTATAAGAAACTTGATTTTCTATAAAAGCAGATAAAACTTTATTTGAATTAATAAGACATGTTTCATCTACTTTAGCATAGATTTCTTTTAAATCGCTATCTGATTGTTTTGCTAAATCTAATAAATCTTGATCTATTTTTTCTAATATCATTTCTACATCCCCTTTAATCTTGCTCTATTATACAATAAATATTTTTTTTGTGTATCTTTATTGATAAAGTTCTTGTAAAGTAAATCTTTGTAAGATTGTATTATTTTATGGTTTTATGATATAATTTTGAATTGAATTGAGGTGTAGAAAATGAAACCAAAAGTATTAGTTGTTGATGATGAACAAGATATTAGAGAATTACTCAAGTTTTATTTAAATAAAGAAGGTTATGAAGTCTTAGAAGCCGGTGATGGGGAAGAAGCCTTAAACATTTTTGAAAACGAATATGTGGATTTAGGAATCATCGATGTCATGATGCCTAAAATGGATGGTTTTGAACTTGTTGAAAATATGAAAGAGTTCAAAGATGTTCCATGTATTATGCTTACGGCCAAAGGTGAAAGCAAAGATAAATTACGTGGTTTTTCTTCTGGGGTTGATGACTATGTCGTTAAACCTTTTGACCCAAATGAATTAATGGCGCGTGTAAAAGCAATTATGAAAAGATATGATATTAATACATCGCATATTATTCATTTAAAAGATGTTGAATTAGATGGGGATAAATATGAAATTAGATATAAAGATGAATGTATTCATTTGCCATTAAAACAATTTGAATTGCTTTTTGAACTTGCTAAACATCCAAATCAAATTTTTTCAAGAGAACAATTAATTGAAAAAATTTGGGGAATGGATTATGACGGATTTGATCGAACGGTTGATGTACATATTAAAAGAATTCGAGAAAATATTGGTCATTTACCAGGATTCAATGTTGTAACAGTACGTGGTTTAGGTTATAAAGTTGAGGTTGATTAAATGAAATCCATTTATTCTAAATTAATTTTTGGCTTTTTCATTACCATTGTTGCATCATTTTCGGTAGCTGGTTATGTGTCATTAAAATTGAATGATGAACAAATTGAATCAACGGTAGAAGAAGATTTAATTACGACCAATGACTATGTTATAAAAGTTATTTCTAATGGAAATATAGAAAATAAAGATGATATTATAGATCTTTATGCTAAAAGTAGTGAGATGGCAATTACTTGTTATTCCCTGAAGGATGGTTATGTTGCTTATGGAAATAAGAAATATAATCCATCTCCAGAGGAAATGACGCTTTTTTTTGAAAAAAAAGATGAAAATTTTTCAAAAAAATTAAGAGATGAAATCCTATCTTATGGAACAAAGAATAATATCAACGGGGTAGATTATTATATTTATGTTCAAAAAGATACAAGTGGACAAAAAAGTGCGATTGCCAATTCAGCTATTTTGATTTTAGGATGTGTCTTTTTAACAGGAAGTATTGTTTTCCTAGTGATAGCTGATATTATTGTTAAACCATTGACGCGTCTTACGAATGCTTTGAAAGAGTTAAGTAATGGAAATTATGACGTACGTGTTGATAATGTAGGACAGGATGAAATTTCAAAATTGAATCAAGGTTTCAACCAAATGGCGAGACAGCTTGCAAAACAAGATGAAACACGACAAAAATTCATTTCAGATATTTCACATGAGTTCCAGACACCATTAACTTCGATACAAGGATTTGCGAATATTTTAAAAGAAGAAGATCTTCCTAAAGAACAACGCGTGAAATATGCAAATATTATTTTATATAATAGTAAAAGGTTATCTTCTTTAGCGAAAAATATGTTACAATTGACCTTGCTTGATAGAGAAGAAATAGAATTAGAAATTTCTACGTATTCACTTATTGAACAAATGAATCGTGTGATTTCTACTCAAGAAAACCAAGCAATGGAAAAAAATATTGAAATAGAGTTCCAAGTTCCTAAAAAAGATATTGTTATTGATGGTGATGAACAAAGATTAGAACAAGTCTGGACAAATATTGTTTCTAATGCCATTAAATATACAAATGATGGGGGATTAATTACAATCTCTATGAAAAAGACTTCTAAAGAAGTAGAAGTTTCTATAGAGGACACGGGAATTGGAATGTCTAAAGAAGTTGTTTCTCATATCTTTGAACGTTTTTATCGAGAGGATAAAGCACGTAATGTAGAAGGAAATGGTTTAGGACTTGCCATTGTTAAATCCATTGTCGATTTACATAATGGAAAAATTGATATTCTTTCACAGGTTGATGTGGGAACTGTCTTTATTGTAAAATTACCTATAGAAAAACAAAAATTTATGAATCGTTTGAAATTGTAAGGAGATAAGTATGCAAGAATTAAAAGAAAAGATTTTAACTGATGGAGAAATTATTGAACCAGATATTTTAAAAGTGGATAGTTTTATTAATCATCAAATTGATCCAAAAACATATAGATCGATTGCAGAAGAATTAAAAAGACGTTTTAAAGATGAAAAAATTGATAAAATTCTAACAATTGAAGCTTCTGGAATTGCTTTAGGTTTAGCTTTAAGTTATGAATTAAATGATATTCCTGTTGTTTTTGCTAAAAAAGGAACATCTAAAACAGTTAACGATGATTTATATACAAGTGAAGTTTATTCTTATACAAAGGGGAAAAGATACATTGCTTGCGTTAAAAAGAAGTATTTAAACGAAGGTGAACATATTTTACTTGTGGATGACTTTTTAGCGGATGGAAATGCAATGATGGGACTTGTTGATATGTGCCAACAAGCAAAATGTCAAATTGTTGGATGTGGTATTATTATTGAAAAAGGATTCCAAAAAGGACATCAAAAACTTGTTGATTTAGGACTTAAAGTTGAATCACTAGCGATTATTGAATCTTTTAAAAATGGAAATATTACATTTAAATAAAAGAAAGGAGCATCTATGTATTTAAAAAGAATTGAATTACATGGATTTAAATCGTTTGCGGATAAAGTTAATGTCGAATTTCAACCAGGAATTACAGGAATTGTAGGACCAAATGGTTGTGGTAAATCAAATATTTCAGATGCAGTACGTTGGGTTTTGGGAGAACAATCGGTTAAATCATTAAGAGGAAGCAATATGGCAGATGTCATTTTTGCGGGTTCTGAAGATCGTCGTGCACAAAATTTAGCGGAAGTAACACTTGTCTTTGATAACTCAGATCGAACACTGAATTATGATTATAATGAAGTAGAAATTACCCGACGTCTTTATCGCCAAGGAAATGAAGCAGAATACTTATTAAATAGACAGCAATGTCGTTTAAAAGATATTACAGATTTAATTTTAGACACTGGATTGGGAAGAGATTCGCTTTCTATTATTTCTCAAGGAAATATCTCTAATTTTGCGGATAATCGTCCTGAAGAGAGAAGAGTTATTTTTGAAGAAGCAGCAGGTGTTTCAAAATATAAAAAAAGAAAAATAGAAGCAATCCGTAAATTAGAAAGAACAAAAGAAAACTTGGATCGTATTGGGGATATTGTTTATGAATTAGAAAAACAAATTACCCCTTTAAAAAAGCAAAAAGAAAAAGCTGAAACCTATTTAGAGTTAAAAGAAAAATTAACATCTATTGAAGTGAATGTATTAGTACATGAAATTTCAGAAACCAATGCATCATTAGAAGAACTTTCAAAGATTTTAAAATCATTAAATGAAAAACAAGCTGCATTAGATGCGGAAATCTTGTTAAAAGAAAGTGCAAATGATGAAATTAAAAAGAAGATGTTTGTTTTAGATAATGAGATCAACGCTTTACAAAGTCAACTTTTAGAAGCAATGTCTGAAGTTTCAAGATTAGAAACAAGTAAAGTAGAAGTGGATCAAAAGCGTAAACATGCTTTAGAGTCAAAAGATAACAAGGATATTGCTCATAAATTAGAAAATTTAAAAGCTATTTTAGCGGATGTTGTTGAAGAATATAACAACCGTGTGGGACGTCTTGAAGAAACTGAAAAAGAATTAAATGATTTATCTAATAAACAAAAAAAAATGACTTTAATGATTCAAGAAAAACATCAATCAATAAGTCATTTAACTCAAGAAATTACTAAAGATAAAAATAGACAAGAAATTTTAATTGATTTAGTAGAAAATAAATCAAATTATCATAGTGGTGTTAAGGCAGTGATGTCTCTAAGTAATCAAAATCCTGATATTATTGGTGTTTTTGGTGATCTCATTAAAAACGATCAAGAATATGACCTTGCTATTTCTACAGCGCTTGGAAGTGCTTTACAATTTATTGTAACAAAAGATGATTTACAAGCACGATTAGCTATTAAATTTTTAAGGGATAATAAAGCAGGTCGTGCAACCTTTTTGCCATTAGAAACAATGGAACCACGTTTGCTTCGCGAAGAACATGAAATTTTATGTCCGACTTTAGATGGCTATTTAGGTGTGGTCAGTGATTTTGTTTCTAGTGATAAAAAAATAGAGAATGTTATTTTAAATCAATTAGGAAATGTAATTTTAGCGGATAACATTGATCATGCTTCAGAAATTTCTAAAGCAACATACGCACGTTATAAAGTAGTAACGCTTGATGGAAACATTGTTAATGTTGGTGGTTCTTTAACCGGGGGAAGTGCCAATAAACAACAATCCTCGATTATTCAAAAACGCGAGCTTGAAAAAGTTAAAGAACATTTAAAAGAACTTGAAAACAAACTTGCAAAAGAAAAGAATGAATTGAATTCATTAGAAAATGAATCAAAAGAAATTTCTCATACATTATTGCAAAAACAGATGTCTTATGCAAAATTAGAAGTTGTTGTCCAAAATAAAAAAGAAGAGTTGATTGTAGCCAAAGGGGAATACGAAGACTTATCTCATCAAAATGTTGAATTGGAAGATTTTAAAAGTGGTAAAATCAACAATCAACTTGTTATTGAATTAAATGAAGCGATTCAACATCGTGATCAACTTACAGAACAAATTAAATCAAAACGTGAAATGAGAATGTCTTATGTCAATGAAAATGAACAACTTGAAAATGCATTAAAAACACTTCGTAAAGATTTAAAAGATATTCAAAGTCAAGTTAATGAAAAAGCAATTGCTTCAACTAAACAAGAAGCTTCATTAAATAACTATTTAAATCGTTTATCTAATGAATATGCTATGACTTATGAATATGCCAGTGAAAATTATCAAGAAGAATTAGATATGGAATCAGCACGTTATGAAGTTGCAGTCTTAAGAAATGAAATCAATGCTTTAGGTCATGTCAATCTTGATTCGATTGAAGAATATGAAAAAGTTTCTAAACGTTATGAAGATATGAATGGTCAACGTTTAGATTTAATTCAAGCACAAGATAAAATTATTCAAGCAATTGATGAAATGGATGATATCATGGTTGAAAAATTCTCAACAACGTTTGATAAAATCAATTATCAATTCAATCTTGTTTTTAGAGAATTATTCGGTGGCGGAAGAGCTGAAATCAAATATACAGATCCTAATAATATTTTAGAAACAGGAATTGATATTGACGTTCAACCACCAGGGAAATCAGTTTCCAATATTACTTTGTTTTCAGGTGGAGAAAAGGCATTAATTGCGATTTCATGTTTATTTGCAATCTTAAAAGTACGACCAGTACCAATGTGCATCTTAGATGAAGTCGAAGCTGCACTTGATATGGCCAATGTTGAAAGATTTGCAAAGTTTTTAAGAGAATTTTCTTCGCAAACACAATTTATTGTTGTAACACACCGTGAAGGAACGATGGAAGAATGTGATCTTCTTTATGGAGCAACGATGCAACAAAAAGGTGTTACAAAACTTGTAAGTGTTAAATTAGAAGAAGCTGTTGATTTTTCAAATGATCAACATCAAGGAGGTGTCTAATAAATGGGATTTTTTAAAGATATAAAAGAAAAATTAGTAGGTAAATCGACAAAACAAAATGAAAAATATGTAGCAGGACTTGATAAATCTTCATCAACTTTTTCAGATCGTATTAATGAATTAGCTGCTAGATTTAGAGAAATCAATGATGAATATTTTGAAGAATTAGAAAATATTTTAATTATGGCAGATGTTGGAGTTTCAATGGTTATGAAAATTGTTTCTGAAATCAAAGCAGAAGTCAGAATTCAAAATATCACAGATCCTCGTGAAATTAATGATATTATTGTTGATAAAATGTTTGTAATCTATGCAAATGAAAGTGTTATGTCGACAAAAATCAACTATGCGCCTGAAGGATTAACTGTTATTTTAATGGTTGGTGTCAATGGTGCAGGAAAGACAACAACAATTGGTAAACTTGCGCATCGTATTGTTCATGATGAAGGTAAAAAAGTTATTGTGGCAGCGGGAGATACTTTTAGAGCAGGAGCAATCGATCAACTTGCTGTTTGGGCTGAAAGAGTAGGCGTTGATATTATCAAAGGTAAAGAAGGTGGCGATCCTTCAGCTGTTGTTTTTGATGCTTTAAATAGAGCTAAAGAAACAGGAGCGGATGTCTTAATTTGTGATACGGCCGGAAGATTACAAAATAAAGTGAATTTAATGAACGAGTTAGAAAAGATGAATCGTATCATTAAACGTGTTGTTCCTGAAGGTCCACATGAAACATTACTTGTTGTAGATGCAACAACAGGACAAAATGGTGTTTCGCAAGCAATAGAATTTTCTAAAATTACAGATATTACAGGAATTGTTCTTACAAAAATGGATGGAACAGCTAAAGGTGGTATTGTCTTATCAATTAAAGATCAATTAAATATTCCCGTTAAATTTATTGGATTAGGTGAACAAGTAGATGATTTACAAGAGTTTGATCTGGAACAATACATCTATGGCTTATGTAAAGGACTTGTAGAGGAAGTATAATGGAAGATACATTAGAAAAGAAACAAAGAATGAATTTGTTGATGGATCTTTATGAAGATTTATTAACGGAAAAACAAAGAGAATATCTTGATCTTTATTATCATGAAGATTTATCTTTGTCAGAAATTTCTTTAATTAAAAACGTTTCAAAAAATGCAGTTTTTGATAATATCAAAAAAGCGTGTTTACATTTAGAAAATTATGAAGAAAAATTACAGTTATTAGAAAAACATCAAAAACGTTTAGAAATTATAGATGATCTAGAAAAAGATATTAAAGAAGAACATAAAAACATTGATGAACATTTACAAATGTTAAGAGATTTATAGGAGGTTTATATGGCATTTGATTCATTATCTGAAAGATTGCAGTCTACTTTGAAAAAAGTTTCTGGACAAGGGCAATTAACAGAAAGTAATATGGAAGAAATGTTGACAGAAATCCGTCTTGCCTTATTAGAAGCGGATGTCAACTATCAAGTTGTAAAAGAATTTATTGCGTCAACAAAAGAAAAAGCAATGGGGGCAGATGTTGTTGGTTCGTTAAAACCAGGACAAGTTTTAGTTAAAATCGTTCATGATGAATTAGTACATTTATTGGGTGATGAAGTATCTGAAGTTGATTTTAGCAAAAAGCCGACTGTAATTATGATGGTTGGTTTACAAGGTTCTGGGAAAACAACAACTTCTGGAAAGATTGCAAAATTAATTACAAGTAAATATGGTAAAAAACCATTACTTGTTGCTGGAGATATTTATCGTCCTGCAGCCGTTGATCAATTAGTCACTTTAGGAAAACAATTAGATGTACCTGTTTATGAAAAAGGAACAAGCGAATCTGCAGAAAATATCGTAAGAGGTGCTTTAAACTATGCAGCCTTAAATAATAATGATGTTATCATTATCGATACAGCTGGGCGTTTACACATTGATGAACCATTAATGCAAGAACTTGCAAATGTTAAAGAAATTGCAAAACCAGATGAAATTTTATTAGTTGTAGACTCATTAACAGGGCAAGATATCGTTAATGTTGCAGCTTCATTTAATGAAAAATTAAGTATTACTGGGGCTGTTCTTACAAAATTAGATGGGGATGCTCGTGGTGGGGGTGCTCTTTCAATTAGACACATTACCCATGTCCCTATTAAATTTATTGGTACTGGTGAAAAACTAGATGCGATTGATTTATTCTATCCAGATCGTATGGCTGACCGTATTCTTGGTATGGGGGATGTTGTTTCTTTAGTAGAAAAGGTACAAGATGTTTATGATGAAAAAGAAACAATGAAAGCCATGAAAAAGATGCAATCTGGTCGCTTTGGTTTAGATGATATGTTGGAACAAATGCATCAATTAAGAAAATTAGGGCCACTTTCAGGAATTTTAAAAATGATTCCAGGAATGCCATCAATGCCTAATTTAAATGATGAAACAACAGATCAAAGAATGAAAGAAACAGAATCCATCATTTATTCAATGACATTAGAAGAAAGACGTGACCCAAGCATTATTACGTTATCAAGAAAACAACGTATCGCTAAAGGGTGTGGAAAAGATTTAGCTGCTATCAATCGTCTTTTAAAACAATTTGAACAATCTAAACAAATGATGAAACAAATGTCAAATATGGACAGTGCAACTGGTTTACCAAAAATGGGCGGAGGACACTTTGTAGGTGGACCTAATCGTAAAAAAGTTCGTCATAAAAAGAAAAAGAAAAAATAATTAAAGGTGTCAAGTAAAAAAGCTTGACACCTTATTTTATCTGTGTTAAATTATGCAAGTAATATAAATCAAGGAGGAAATTATAAATGGCAGTAAAATTAAGAATGACAAGAATGGGTGCTAAAAAAAGACCTTTCTATAGAATTGTTGCGGCTGATTCAAGATCACCAAGAGATGGTAGATTCATCGAATTATTAGGAACTTACAATCCTTGCACTAACCCTGCACAAGTTGACTTAAAAGAAGAAGAAATCTTAAAATGGTTAAATAATGGTGCTCAACCATCTGATACTGTTAAAAACTTATTATCTAAACAAGGTATCATGAAAAAATTTGCTGATTCTAAACAAGGTAAATAATTATGGATTACGTAAAAACACTCAAAGATATCGCGATTGAATTAGTTGAAGATAAAGAACATTTAGAAGTAAGACAAATGCCTTCATTAGATGAAAATGTGATTGTTTTATATGTTTATTCAGCAAAAAATGATATTGCTAAATTAATCGGTCGTAAAGGTGTTATGGCTAATTCTATTCGACAATTAATGTCTGTTGCAGGACGTCTTTCTGACAAAAAATTAGATATTAAATTCGAATCATATGAATAGATGTGTTGAACACATCTATTTTTTTTGGAGGATATATGGAAAAACTTAAAATAGGTAAAGTTTTAGGAACGCATGCTTTAAAAGGAGAATTAAAAATACGTTCTTATAGTGATTTTAATGATCAAAGATTTGTAATTGGAAATAAGCTTTATTTAAATAATATTGAAGATCCTTTTATCATCAAGACAGTAAGAATACATAAAGGAAACTATTTAGTAAGTTTTGAAGGCTTACAAGATATTAATTTAGTTGAAAAATATGTTGGTAGTATCGTTTATGGTTTAAAAGAGGATGTTGTTTTAGAAGATAATGAGTATTTTTATGATGATTTGATTGGTTGCAAAGTAAAAGAAAATGATCAAGTAATAGGAACAGTTGAATCTATTTATTTTAATGGAGCACAAGACATTTTAAACGTTAAAACAACTAAAAAAACAATTGCTATTCCTTATGTAGATGCATTTATTGTTGATGAAGATATTGAAAATAAAGTCATTGAAGTTCAATTGATTAAGGGTATGTATGATGAAGATTGATATTTTATCACTTTTTCCAGAAATGTTTGATGGCTTTTTAAAAACATCAATTATTAAAAGAGCAATTGATAAAGAAGTTGTTGATATTCAAATCCATAATTTTAGAGAATTTACACATGATAAACATAAACATGTCGATGATTATCCTTATGGAGGAGGACAAGGAATGGTATTGATGTGTCAACCAATTCTTGATTGTTTAAAGACTTTAACGACAGATGACTCATTAGTGATTTTAATGTCACCGCAAGGAATTACTTTAAAACATGAAGTAGCAACCAAACTTTCTTTAGAAAAACATTTAATTATCATTTGTGGGCATTATGAAGGTTTTGATGAAAGAATAAGAGATTATGTTGATTTAGAACTTTCTATTGGGGATTATGTTTTAACAGGTGGAGAATTAGGAAGTATGGTTACTTGTGATGCTGTTATTCGTTTATTAGAAGGGGCTATTCGTCAAGAAAGCCATGAAGATGATTCTTTTGCAGATGGTTTGTTAGAGTATCCTCAATATACAAGACCTTTAGAATTTGATGGAAATGTTGTGCCTGATGTGTTGCTTTCGGGACATCATGAAAATATTCGTAAATGGCGTAAATATCAATCGTTAAAAAAGACATACTTAAAACGACCTGATTTATTAGAAAATTATGAATTTGATAAAGAAGCATTAGAAATGTTTAATGAAATCAAAAAAAAGAGTTGATATCTTTTTAAAAGATGCTATAATAGGCTAGGTCAGTATGACTGCATATGTTCCGCTGGTTAATCGAATGAACATACAAGACTATAAATGAAAAGGAGAAATAGAGATGAATTTAACATTAGTAGATCAAATTACTAAAAAACAATTAAAATCTGATATCCCTGTATTCAAAGCTGGAGATACTTTAAAAGTTTACGTAAAAATCAAAGAAGGTAACAAATACCGTATCCAATTATTCGAAGGTGTTTGTATCGCAAGACAAGGTAAAGGAATTGCTGAAACTTTCACAGTTAGAAAAATTTCTTACCAAGTAGGTGTAGAAAGAACTTTCCCAGTTCATTCACCAATCATTGATAGAATTGAAGTTGCTAAAGTTGGTAAAGTACGTAGAGCTAAATTAAATTACTTACGTGGATTATCTGGTAAAGCTGCTAGAATCAAAGAAATCAGAAAATAAGAAATGGGCAACCATTTCTTTTTTTTTACTTTGAAATGAGCTATAATACAAAATAGCTATAAAGGAGTAGTGATTGATTTGAATAAAAAGAGAATAAAAGACGTTATTGAATTCCTTATAGTTTGTATGGGCGTTACCTTTGTGTTTCGTTTTGCTATCATGCCAATAAAAGTAGATGGTTCCTCAATGTATCCAACGTTACAAGATCATGATTATGCGTTTATGTCGAGAATTGATTTAAATCATATAGAACGTTTCGATATTGTGACATTGAATTGTAAAAAATTAGGAAATATTATTATAAAACGTGTGATTGGTTTACCTGGTGAAAAAATTGTTTATAAAGATGATCAATTATATATAAATGATGAGAAAATAGAGGAAGCTTTTTTAGATATTTCTTATATAGAACAGGTAAAAAAAGATTATAATATTAGCTGTTTTACAGAGGATTTTGAATATACAATTGGTGATGATGAGATTTTTGTATTAGGAGACAATCGTTTGAATTCTCTTGATTCAAGATTATTAGGATGTTTTAAGGAAAAAGATATTTTATCCAAAAAAGGGTTTGTATTATTTCCTTTTAAAAATATGAAAGAGGTGGATTAAAATGGCACAAATACAATGGTTTCCAGGACATATGGCAAAAGCTAAAAGAGAAATCGCTGAAAAAATAAAATTAATTGATATTGTAGTAGAATTAGTAGATGCAAGAGCTCCTTATTCAAGTAAAAACCCATTATTTAATGGTATTGTCAACAATAAACCTAGATTAATTGTTATGACAAAAGAAGATCTTGCAAATCCAAAAATTACTAAAAAGTGGATTCAATATTATAAAGATCATGGTTATTATGCAATGAGTGTTAATCTTAAACAATTCAATGAATATAAAAAAATTATTCAAGTTTGTAAAGAAATCTTAAAAGATAAAATGGAAAGAGAAGCTAAAAAAGGATTAAAACCTCGGGCGATGAGAGCAATGGTTTTAGGAATTCCTAATGTTGGAAAATCTACATTTATTAATCGTTTAGCCAAAAGGAAAGCAACAGTTACAGGAAATAAACCAGGGGTAACAAAAGCACAACAAATCATTAAAGTTGACAAAGATTTTGAATTATTTGATACACCAGGAGTTTTATGGCCAAAATTTGAAAATGAAACAGTTGCTCGAAATATCGCTTTGATTGGATCAATCAAACAACAAATTTTACCAAGAGAAGATCTATTTATGTATGCTGTAGAGCATTTAGTAAAAAACTATCCAAGAAGTGTTGAAAATCGTTATCAAATAGAAATTGATTTAGAAGGAGATTGGATTGAAAAATGTTATGATGATATTGCTTCTAACAAGAAAATCAAACCAGTTAGAGGAATTACGGATTATGAACGTGTGATGGATATGTTCTTTACGGACTTATTTGATGGTGCTATTGCGAATGTCACATGGGAGTTACCATATGAGTAATTTACTTGAATATGAAAATAAATATTATGATTTAGGTTATAATTATATTATTGGTCTTGATGAGGCAGGAAGAGGACCCATGGCAGGGGAACTTGTTGTTGCTGGTGTTATTTTTCCTAAAGGTTTCTATGATGAACGCATTTTTGATTCAAAACAGTTAACAGCAAAAAAAAGAGAGGCAATGTATCAAATTATTGTTGAAAATGCGCTAGCCTATCATATTGAAGTGATTTCTGTAGAAGATGTTGATCGTTTAAATGTTTATAGTGCAAGTCAAAAGGGTATGGAAAAATGTTGCCAGATATTAAAAAAAGAAAAAATGTTTGCTTTGACAGATGCGATGCCTTTACATGATATTGAGCATCTTTCTATTATTAAAGGCGATACTTTATCCATGTCAATTGCAGCGGCAAGTATACTTGCAAAAGTGACAAGAGATCATTTAATGATTGAATACGCAAAGAAGTATCCTCAATATGGTTTTGAAAAACATAAAGGATATGTTACAAAAGCTCATAAAGAAGCACTTGCTAAATATGGACCTTGTCCGATACATCGTAAATCATTTAAACCTGTTCAAATGGTTATGAAAGAACAAATGTCATTCGACATTTAGTTCTTTTTTATTTTTTTAAAAAAAAGAAGAAAAAAAGTAAAAAATGGCTTATATACGTAGTGAGGTGATGATATTGAAAGAAATCTTACTATTTTTTGCTTTAAAATATGATGGAGATTTTCAAAGTATTTTAAAAGCGCTACAAAGAAAAGAAAAAGTAACGAATCAACAAAGAGAGGAGGCAGTTTCGAAAGTACAATCAAAGTATACAACGATTTTATGTGATGACTACCCAGAAGCATTAAAACAGATTTCATGTCCACCATTTGTCTTGTTTTATCATGGGAATTTGTCATTGTTAGATGAAAAATGTATTGGTGTTATTGGTAAAAGAGTACCAAGTGAATATGGAACAAGTGTAACCGATAAAATAGTGTGTGATTTGGTAAAAAATGAATATACTATTGTAAGTGGTATGGCTCTTGGAATTGATACACTGGCTCATCGCAGTGCCATGAATAATCATGGGAAAACGGTTGCTGTTTTAGGAAGTGGCATTAATTATTGTTATCCAAAAAGAAACAGAGAGCTCTATTTGAAACTTAAAGAAGAGCACTTAATTGTGAGTGAGCATCCTAATGATTATGTGCCACAAGCAAAAGATTTCCCAAGTAGAAATCGTTTAATTGCTGGGCTTAGTGAATCAGTTGTGGTAACAGAAGCGGAAAAAAGATCGGGAACCATGATTACGGTAGGGTATGCCCTTGACCAGGGAAAAGATATTTTTTGTGTACCCTCAAGAATAGGAGATCCTATTGGTTGTAATTTACTGATACAACAAGGGGCAAAACTTATTTTAGATATAAATGATATTATAGAAGAATAGAGAAATGGAGTTGACAAAGTGAAAAAAAACAATAATAATAGTTTTTGCGTAAAGGAGGATACATTATGTACGATAAATTAGTTATTGTGGAATCTCCTTCTAAATCAAAAACAATAGAAAATTATTTAGGGAAGGACTATCATGTTACTTCTTCTAAAGGACATATTCGTGATTTATCTACATCAGGTAAAGATGGTTTAGGAATTGATCAAGAAAATGAATATAAACCAAAATATGTTATTTCTAAAGATAAAAAAGATGTTGTTAAGGAATTAAAGGCTGCAGTAAAAGAAGCAAAAACAGTTTATCTAGCAACCGACCCTGACCGTGAAGGGGAAGCAATTTCTTGGCATCTTGCAGATGTTTTAGGTTTAGATATGGATGCGGATAACCGTGTTGTTTTTAATGAGGTTACAAAAGATGCCGTCGTGGATGCTTTAAATCATCCTCGTAAAATAGATCAAAATCTTGTTAAATCACAAGAAACAAGAAGAGTATTAGATCGTATTATTGGATTTAAGCTTTCTAAACTCTTACAAAGAAAAATTAAATCAAAATCTGCAGGACGTGTTCAATCGGTAGCGTTACGTTTGATTGTTGAAAAAGAACGTGAAATTGAAGCATTTGTTCCTGAAGAATATTGGAAAGTAAAAGCAAACTTTATCAAAGATGATATTGATTTTGTAGCAGAACTTAACAAAAAAGGGACAAAGAAAGTAAAAATTTCAAATGAAGCAGAAGCACTAGAAATCTTTAATGCATTATCAAAATCATTTGTTGTTGATAGTGTTAAAAAGACAAGTAAGAAAAGAGAATCAAAGCCTCCTTTTATTACTTCGACATTGCAACAAGAAGCTTCTTCAAAATTAGGGTTTAAAGCAAGAAAAACAATGATGATTGCTCAAAAGCTTTATGAAGGGGTTCAACTTGAAGATGAAACAGTTGGGCTTATTACTTATATGCGTACCGATTCAACAAGACTTTCTGATGTGTTTGTTGAAAGTGCAACAAACTACATTAAAGAAAAATATGGTGCAAATTATGTTGGAAAAGTAAAAATAAGTAAGAAAAAAGAAAATGTTCAAGATGCCCATGAAGGAATTCGTCCAACAAGTGCCATGCGTACACCAGAATCTGTAAAGGAACATTTAACAAACGATGAATTTAAACTATATTCATTGATTTATGCAAGAGCAATTGCTTCTTTAATGGCTCCTTCAAAATTTGATGCAACAAGTCTTGTTTTAGAAAATAATGATTATTTCTTTAATGCAAGTGGATCTGTATTAAAGTTTGATGGGTATTTACGTGTTTATAGTCAATACGAAAAACAAAAAGATGAAGTCTTACCAGAAGTGGTAGAAAATGAAGTTTTAGAAAGTCAAAATATTGAAAAAACACAACATTTTACAAAACCACCAGCAAGATATACAGAAGCAAAACTTATCAAAGAAATGGAAGAATTAGGTATTGGTAGACCAAGTACGTATGCAATGATTATTGATACAATTCAAACAAGAGGTTATGTTGAACTTGTTGAAAAAGCGTTTAAACCAACTGAAAGTGGTATTCTTACAAGTGATCGTTTAACGCAATTCTTTAATGATATTATTAATGTTGAATATACAGCTCAAATGGAAAAAGAACTTGATGATATTGCAGAAGGCGAAGACGATTATTTTGATGCGATTGATCATTTCATTAAAAAATTCCAGCCATTATTAGATGAAGCAAATGAAAAAATGGAAGTTATTGCCCCAAAGAAAACGGGTGAAAAATGTCCAGAATGTGGACACGATCTTGTAGAACGTCATGGGCGCTATGGTAAATTTGTTGCGTGTGAAAATTATCCAGAATGTAAATATATCAAAAAAGAAAAAGTGGAACCTGAATATACTGGTGAAACTTGTCCAAAATGCGGTAGCCCAATGGTTTTCAAAACAGGGCGTTATGGCAAATTTGAAGCATGTTCAAATTATCCAGAATGTAAATATATTAAAAACTCTAGAAAAAAGGCAGAACCAGTTATGACGGATGAAGTGTGTCCTAATTGTGGATCACCTGTCGTTATTAAAAAAGGACGTTGGGGTGAGTTCAAAGCTTGCTCAAATTATCCAAAATGTAAAACAATTATTAAGTAGAACATCTGTTCTACTTTTTTAAAAAAGGAGAAAGATATGAATCAAAATCAAACAGTACATGTTATTGGAGCTGGACTTGCCGGCGTAGAAGCCGCTTATCAAGTAGCAAAGAATGGAATAAATGTTAAACTCTATGAAATGAGACCGGTTAAAATGACACCAGCACATCATACGGGTAATTTTGCGGAACTTGTTTGTTCAAATTCGTTAAGAGGGGATAATTTTAATAATGCGGTAGGTGTCTTAAAAAATGAAATGGAAAAATTAGACAGTGTTATTATTAAATTTGCTAGAGAAAACAGTGTTCCTGCTGGTGGGGCGTTAGCGGTCGATCGTGAAGCTTTTTCTAAAGCTGTTACTGATTTTATAAGTAATCAGCCCCTTATTGAAGTTATTCATGAAGAAGTTACTACTCTACCTGAAGGACCTACAATTATTGCAAGTGGACCTCTTACAAGTGATGCTTTATCAAATGAAATCAAAGATTTATTAGGTGAAGAATATTTTTATTTCTTTGATGCGGCTGCGCCAATTATTGAAAAGGATAGTGTTAATTTTGATATAGCTTACTATAAATCAAGATATGATAAAGGTGAAAATGAATATATTAATTGTCCTATGACAGAAGATGAATTTAATCTTTTCTATGATGAGCTCATGAAAGCAGAAGTGGTTAAACCAAAAGATTTTGAAGAAAAATTCTTTGAAGGTTGTATGCCATTTGAAGAAATGGCAAGAAGAGGTAAGCAAACTTTATTATTTGGACCAATGAAGCCTGTAGGTTTATCGAAACCTGATGGAACAAGACCTTATGCAGTTGTTCAATTAAGACAAGATAATGTGCAAGCAAGTTTATATAATATTGTTGGTTTCCAAACGCATTTAACATGGCCTGAACAAAAAAGAATTATTCATCTAATTCCTGGACTTGAAAATGCAACATTTGTAAGATATGGTGTAATGCATCGTAATTCATTTATCTGCTCACCTAAATATTTAAATCAAGATTATAGTTTAAAAAATCATGAGGGACTTTATATTGCTGGGCAAATTACAGGTGTTGAAGGTTATGTAGAATCGGCACAAAGTGGAATGATAGCAGGAATGAATATGGTTCGCCATTTAAATAAGCAAGAACCAATTATTTTTCCTCGAGAAACGGTAATGGGTGCTTTATCTTATTATATTACACATTGTGAAGCAGAACATTTCCAACCAATGAAAGCTAACTTTGGTATTTTACCTGATTTAGAAACGCGTGTAAAAAAGAAATTAAGAAAAGAAGCTTATGCTAATAGAGCGGTTGAAGTAATGGATGAATTTATCAATGGACTTAAATAAAGATAAAGAAAGCTTTATGGATTATTTAAAATACCAAAAACATTATTCTGAAAATACAATTGAAAATTATGAAAGAACACTCAATGAGTTTATCGGATTTTTAAACAAAGAAAGCATTGATGCGTTTTCAAAGGTGAAATATCCTTTAATGAGAGGTTATTTAACGTATTTAAATGAAAAGGGTGTATCTAAAAATACGATTAATAATCGTATTAGTTGTTTGCGTTCTTTATACAAATATTTAGTCAAAGAAGAATTGGTTGAAAATAATCCAATGACACTTATTGAAAATGTTAAGATATCTAAAAGAAATCCAGATTTTCTATTTCCAGAGGAAATGATTGAATTATTAGATAGTATTGATACAAACGATGATTTAGGTGTTCGTAATAAAGCTATGTTAGAGCTTATGTATGCTTCAGGCTTGCGTTGTTCAGAAGTGGTGAATCTAACATTAAATGTGATTGATTTTGATAATCGTATTCTTTTGATTCATGGAAAAGGGAACAAAGATCGTTATGTACCATTTCATGAATATGCTTCTAAATGGCTTATAAAGTATCTTGAAGAAGGTAGGGGTAATCTTGTAAGTCCAAACGAAGGACCGGATTATGTTTTTGTTAATAACAGAGGACAACAAATGACGAATAGAGGCGTTCAAGATATTATTAAAAGAATTGGAAGAAATTATGATCCTACTAAAAAAATACATCCTCATACATTTAGACATTCTTTTGCCACACATTTATTAAATGCGGGTGCAGATATTCGTACTGTTCAAGAATTACTAGGTCATGAAAATCTTTCAACAACACAAATTTATACACATATTACAAAAGAACGTCTAAAAGATGTTTATTTACAGGCACATCCACGAAATAAAGAATAAAAAAGTCTTGTTTTGTGTTGAATGTTATGATAATATACTTAAGGTATTAAAAAATACACACATTATGAATTCATTTATCGAGTGCCTAATGGTGGTAAATGTTTGAAATAATGGAGGAAAAAAACGAAAAAGGAGGAAATTACACATGTCAGTAATTTCAATGAAAAAATTATTAGAAGTAGGTGTTCATTTCGGACATCAAACAAAAAGATGGAATCCAAAAATGGCTCCATACATTTTCACATCAAGAAATGGTATTTACATTATTGATTTACAAAAATCATCTAAAAAAATCGATGAAGCTTATAAAGCAATGAATGAAATCGCTGAAAAAGGTGGAAAAGTTTTATTTGTAGGAACTAAAAAACAAGCTCAAGAAGCTGTTAAAGAAGAAGCTATCCGTTCAGGAAGTTACTATGTTAACTCACGTTGGTTAGGTGGAACATTAACAAACTTTAAAACAATTCAAAAAAGAATTAGAAGATTAATTGAATTAGAAAAAATGGAAAAAGATGGAACTTTTGATCTTTTACCTAAAAAAGAAGTTATCTTACTTAAAAAAGAAGCAGCTAAGTTAGAAAAGAACTTAGGTGGTATCAAAGAAATGAGAAGATTACCAAGTGCTTTATTTGTAGTAGATCCTAAAGCTGAACACAACGCTGTTGCTGAAGCAAGAATCTTAGGAATCCCTGTATTTGGTATTGTTGATACTAACTGTGATCCAGATGAAGTTGATTATGTAATCCCAGCAAATGATGATGCTATTAGAGCTGTTAAATTAATTGTTGCAGCTATGGCTGATGCAATTTGTGAAGCAAAAAGTGAACCTTTAACTGTTGCTTATGTTAAAGATGAAGATGAAAAAGAAGTAACTATGAATGATGCTGTATCTTCTGTTGAAAACAATAATAGAAGAGGGCCAAGAAATAAAGCTGGTAGACCAGCTCAAAGAAGAGAAGCTAAACCAACTCAAGAATAATCAAGGCTGGAAATCATAAATATGTTGTGATGGGAAAGCAAAGCTTTCCCTTTTTAATAAATAAAAATGGAGGACAAAAAAATGGCAATTAGTGCAAAATTAGTAAAAGAATTACGTGAAAAAACTGGTGCTGGAATGATGGATTGTAAAAAAGCATTAGAAGCATGTGATGGTGACATCGAAGCATCATTCGACTGGTTAAGAGAAAAAGGAATTGCAAAATCTGCAAAAAAAGCTGACAGAATTGCTGCTGAAGGTTTATCAGCATTCGCAATCAACGGTAACGTTGCAGCTATGGTTGAAGTTAACTCTGAAACTGACTTCGTAGCTAAAAACGCTGAATTCGTTGCATTAGTAAACACAGTTTGTGAAGCAGTTGCTGCTAACAATCCTGCTGATTTAGAAGCCGCAAAAGCAATCGAAGTTGATGGAAAAACTCTTGAAACTACAATTGCTGAAGCTTCAGGAAAAATTGGAGAAAAATTATCTTTAAGAAGAATTAAAACTTTCACTAAAGATGATAACGAAGTATTTGGTGCTTACTCACATATGGGTGGGAAAATGGTATCAATCGTTAAATTAGCTGATGCTACTGAAGAAAAAGCAAAAGACATCGCTATGCATGTTGCTGCTATCAACCCAAAATACATCTCTCAAGATGAAATTCCACAAGCTGAAAAAGATAGAGAAGATGCTGTACAAACTGAAATTATGGCAAATGATCCAAAATTAGCTAATAAACCTGAAAAAGTATTAGAAGGTATTAAACGTGGTAAATTAAATAAAGTATTCTCTGAATGGTGTTTATTAGATCAAGAATTTATTAAAACACCAAAAGAAACAGTTGCTAAATACTTAGGAAATAGTAAAGTATTAGAAATCGCTCGTTTCCAAGTTGGTGAAGGTATCGAAAAGAAAGAAGAAAACTTTGCTGAAGAAGTAGCTGCACAAATGAAACAATAATTATCAAGGACACTTTAAGTGTGTCCTTTTTTTGAAAGAAGAAGGAGATTATCTTATGAAATACAAAAGAGTCTTATTAAAATTAAGTGGAGAAGCATTAGCTGGTGAAGACAATTTTGGTATTAATGCTAAAACCGTAGCAGATATTGCAAGACAAATTAAAGAAGCTAAAGAACTAGGTGTTGAAATTGCTATTGTATGTGGTGGTGGAAACATTTGGCGTGGTGTCACAGGTGCACAAATGGGAATGGAACGTTCTTCAGCGGACTACATGGGAATGTTAGCTACTGTTATGAACGGTTTAGCTGTACAAAATGCTTTAGAACAATTAGGAATTCAAACACGTTTACTTTCAGCAATTGAAATGCGTCAAGTTGCTGAACCTTACATTAGAAGACGTGCTGTAAGACACTTAGAAAAAGGTAGAATTGTTATTTTTGGTGCAGGAACTGGTAGCCCATATTTTACAACTGATACAACAGCTGCTTTAAGAGCTGCTGAAATTAATGCAGATGTTATTTTAATGGCTAAAAATGGTGTTGACGGTGTTTATTCAGCAGATCCAAAATTAGATGCAAATGCTGTTAAATTTGATGAAATTTCTTATGCTGATGTTTTAACTAAGGATTTAAAAGTAATGGATCAAACAGCTATTACCTTATGTAAAGATAATAATATTGATTTATGTGTATTCAATATGCAAGAAGATGGTAATATTGCCAAAGCTTGTGATGGTCAAAAAATTGGAACAACAATTTCTGGAGGAAAATAAAATGATTAACATGATCTTAGACGACGCAAACGATAGAATGCAAAAAGCTATTGAAGCTTATCAAAGAGATTTAGCTACTGTAAGAACAGGTAGAGCAACTCCAGCAATGCTTGATCGTGTAATGGTTAATTACTATGGTTCACCAACACCAATTAATCAAATGGCTGGTGTTTCTGTTGTAGAAGGAAGACAATTAGTGATCAAGCCTTATGATAAATCTGCTTTAAAAGATATTGAACATGGAATTTATGAAGCTGATTTAGGCTTAACTCCTCAAAATGATGGAGAAATTATCCGTATTACAGTACCTGCTTTAACAGAAGAAAGACGTAAAGAATTTGCTAAAAACGTATGGAAATTTGCTGAACATGCAAAAGTTGCGGTTAGAAATATCCGTCGTGATGCAAATGATGAAATCAAAAAATGTGATGGTAGTGAAGATGAAATCAAAGATGGACAAAATAGAGTTCAAAAATTAACAGATAAATTTGTTAAAGAAATTGATGAAATTGGAAAAGCTAAAGAAAAAGATATTATGACAGTTTAAAAAGGAATACTTCGGTATTTCTTTTTTTCGTTTCTAGGTAAATTTTGTTTTTTGTATGTTTTATGTTATAATCTTTCTTGACTTTAAGGAGGGTAACTCTATGGATAAAGAAGATTATCAATTAGATATGAATAATATACCAGCGCATATTGCTTTTATTATGGATGGTAATGGACGTTGGGCTAAAAAAAGAATGATGCCAAGAACATTTGGGCATAATGAAGGAACAAAAACCATTAGAAAAGTTGCTTTAGAAGCCAATCGTTTAGGTGTTAAAGCAATGACTGTGTATGCTTTTTCAACTGAAAATTTTGCACGTCCAGAAGAAGAGGTACAATTTATTTTTAAATTGCCTAAAAAATTCTTTGAATCTTATTTAAAAGAATTGATAGAAAATAATGTGCAAATTTGTATGATCGGTCACCTTGACAAAGCACCAAAAGCAACAAGAGATATTATCAATAGTGCTATTGAACAAACAAAAAATAATACAGGATTGAAATTATGTTTTGCTTTTATTTATGGTGGTAGGGATGAAATTGTTCATTCTACAAAACAAATTGTTCAAGATGTTCAAGAAGGAAAAATTAGTATTAATGATATTACAGAAGATTATTTTAATTCAACATTAATGTCAGCTAATTTACCTGATGTAGATTTAATGATTCGTACTAGTGGAGAACAACGCTTATCGAATTTTATGTTATGGCAGTTAGCGTATGCTGAATTTATTTTTACACCTGTTTATTGGCCTGATTTTGATGAAAAGGAATTGCATAAATCAATTTGGCTCTATCAAAACAGAGAGCGTCGATATGGAGGATTAAAATAGTGAAAGAAAGAATTAATACAGCTTTATGCCTTATTGCAGTCGTCGTACCTGCTGTTGTTTTTGGAGGAATTTTTTATAAAATTTTGATTGCTATTGTCATGGGGCTAAGTATTTACGAAATGCTTCATATCTGTTCAAGACCACGTATAGGTTTATATATGTATTTTCTTGTAGGAGCATTTTTTGTTGGAGGTTTTTTGTTAAGTAGAGATAGTTTACTTATTTCTAATTACCTTATTTTAGTGTACATGGCTTGCGTTTTGGCTTGTATGATTTTTGATGAAACGTGTAATATTGAACGTGCAGCTTATGTATTTACAATGGGAACACTTGTCTGTGCTGGATGCCATGCTTTGCTTGTTATGCGTTTAAGTTATGGTTGGGAGTATTTATTGCTTCTTGCCATTGCTACTTTTGGAAGTGATACAGGTGCCTACTTTACAGGGATGGCAATTGGTAAACATAAGTTGATTCCTAGACTTTCTCCTAAAAAAACCATTGAAGGATCTATTGGTGGAATTATTTTAGGAAGCGTTTTAGGTCTTATTTTTGCTTATTTTACCGGGATACTTGCTAAACATTGGATCATTGTTCCAGCGGTTATTGTTATGACTTTGACAGGACAAATTGGCGATTTGATCTTTAGTGCGATTAAAAGATATTTTGAAGTCAAAGATTATTCAAAATTATTACCAGGACATGGTGGAATCTTAGATCGTATTGATAGTTTAACGTATAATGTTTTAATATTTAGTTTCTTTTTAATGATTGTGGGGTTATAGAAGATGAAAAAAATTACCATATTAGGAGCAACAGGTTCTATAGGTCAACAAACAGTGGATGTTTGCTTACATCATCAAGATGAATTTGAAGTTGTTGCTGTTTCTGCAGGAAAAAATATTAAATTACTTGAAGAAACAATTAAACAAATCAAGCCAAAGGTTGTTTGTGTTATTGATGAAAAAGATGCACTTTATTTACAAGAAAAATATAAAGAAATCAAATGCGTTTATGGACCTGAAGGACTTGATTATATTGCAACTATAGATGAGGTAGATATTGTCTTAAATGCGATTGTTGGTTTTGCTGGTTTATTACCAACGATCCATGCCATTGAAGCTAAAAAGGATATTGCACTTGCTAATAAAGAAACTTTAGTTGTTGCAGGATATATTATTACAAAATTAGTTAAGGAAAATGGTGTAAAATTATTACCAGTAGATAGTGAACACTCAGCAATTTTCCAATCTTTACAAGGAAATAAAGGAAATAAAATTAAACGTATTCTGTTGACTGCAAGTGGTGGGAGCTTTAGAAATAAAACAAGAGAAGAACTTGTAGGCGTTTCTGTAGAAGATGCTTTAAAACATCCAAATTGGTCAATGGGTGCGAAAATTACTATAGATAGTGCAACACTTTTTAATAAAGGACTTGAAGTTATTGAAGCTAAATGGCTTTTTGATGTTGATTATGATCAAATTGAGGTATTAATTCATCCAGAAAGTATTTTACATTCTGCTGTTGAATATGAAGATACTTCAGTTATAGGACAAATGGGAACACCAGATATGCGCCTAGCAATTCAATATGCTTTAACATATCCAAAAAGAGAAGTTCTTGTTAATGGTGAATCTTTGGATTTGACAAAGATTGGTTCACTTACTTTTATTAAGCCTGATTTTAATAGATTCCATGCTTTAGAACTTGCATATAAAGCAGGAAAAATTGGTGGAAGCTTACCTTGTGTTTTAAATGGAGCAAATGAAATGGCAAATTTGCTTTTTAGAGAAGGCAAAATAGAATTCTTACAAATTGAAGAACTTGTTGAAAAAGCAATGAATGCACATCAAGTTATTCAAGATCCAAATGTATCACAATTATTAGAAATTGATTGTTGGGCAAGAGATTTTGTTTTAAAGGAGATTAATAAATAGATGCAAACGATTATAAATATTATTGTTTTCTTTTTGATTCTTGGAGCTATTGTCTTGATTCATGAATTAGGTCATTTTTTAACAGCAAAACTTTTTGGAGTTTATTGTGCTGAATTTTCTATTGGAATGGGTCCTAAACTTTTTTCAAAGAAAAAAGGTGAAACAGAATATCAAATACGTGCGCTTCCTATTGGTGGTTATGTTGCCATGGCAGGAGAAGCTGATCAAGAAGACAATGAAATCATGAAGGATGTTCCCTATGAACGAACATTAAAAGGAATTAAAACGTGGAAGAAATGTGTTATCATGCTTGCCGGTGTTTTTATGAACTTTGTTTTAGCTCTTGTTTTATTAATTGGTATTTATTCTTTTGTAGAAGTACAAACAAACACTTCAGAAATTGGCAGTGTTGTCAAAAATAAAGGAGCAGCTCTTGCTGGAATTGAAGCCGGTGATGTCATTAATAAAATTACAATTAATAATGAAGAACATATCATTGCCTCTTTCTCTGATATTCAAGAAGTTCTAGATAATGAAAATCTACAATTGGATACAGATACAGTAACCATGAAAGTAGGACTTACAAGAAATAAACATTATTTAGAAAAAAAGGTAACAGCAAAATACAATAATGAAACAAAATCTTATGTCATGGGAATTACAGCTGCAATGAAGCAACTTACTTTTGCAGAAGCAATCCGCCAAGGAATCAATCAATTTATAGAATATGCCTTATTAATTTTTACAACATTAGGTAAATTGATTACAGATATGACACATACAGTTTCTCAACTATCGGGACCGGTAGGGATTTATACAGTTACTGCACAAGTCACACAAACGGGTTCAATTAGTACCTTACTTTCATTAACAGCTTTATTATCTACAAATATTGGAATGTTCAACTTACTTCCAATACCTGGTTTAGATGGAAGTCAAGTACTCTTTGCCCTTATTGAAAAAGTGATTCGTCGTGAAATACCAACACGCATTAAATATGCTTTACAAATGGCAGGGCTTATTCTTGCTTTTGGATTAATGATTTTTGCAACTGTAAATGATATAGGAAAATTCTTTTAAAAAAAGGCTTTTGCCTTTTTTTGTGTTATAATAAATGCTGTTTCGAGGTGGAATATGAATAAATTAATTATTTTATTAAAACAATTGAATATTATAGATCAAGTCAGTATTTTAATGCATGCTAATTTAAAAAAAGTTGTTGTACATCAAGATAATGAATATAGTTTTTATATTGAAAGTAAGGATTTTATTCCTTTTGAAGAATATCAATTATTGATCAATTCAGGTGATCAATTTCCTTATCCTATTGAATTTATTTTTAATTATCCAGATAATTTTTCATATGAACAAGATTGGTCTTATTATTTAGGCTATATTATTGAAAAAATGAAATTATTATCTCCATTATTTACCTCTTTAAAGATAGAAGATATTGAAATTAATCAAGTTATAAAAATAGGGGTTTTAAATGAAATCCAATTAGAACAATACCAACAATTACAAAATAGGATTAAACAATTATTTAAAGAAATTGGTTTAAATAAATCATTTCAATTCTATATTAAAGAAGATGTAGCAGAATTAGAAAGTTTGCTTCAAGAAATGGACAGTTATGAACCTGTTGAAATTGATTTAGCTGACTTCAAAAAAGCAGAAGCACCTAAACCAAAGTTTGATTATAAAAATAATTATCGACGTGAAAAAGGAGAAGCAACTTTTTTAAAACTTCATGAAATTACTAGTCAAACAATGGAAAATAACTGTACGATACAAGGATATGTTTTTAAAACAGAACTTATTAAAACAAGAGCAGGGAAACATATCCAAACTTTATGGATAACAGATTATACAGATTCCATTATGGTAAAACGTTTTGAAAATAATACAAATAATAATATTGATGATATTAAAATATTAGATAAAGGAAAAGTATGGATCAAAGCTACTGGTGAAATTCGCTTAGACAATTACGCAAGAGAGACTGTCATGATGGCACGTTCTATTGAGATTGTTAAAGAACCTGCTTCAAAACAAGATAACGCGAAAGAAAAACGTGTAGAATTACATACACATTCGAAAATGTCTGCTATGGATGGTATTGGTAATATTTCTGATTATATCAATCAAGTTGCCAAATGGGGACATAAAGCGATTGCAGTCACAGATCATGGAAATGTTCAATCTTTTCCAGAAGCTCAAATTGCAAGTTTAAAAGCAGGTATTAAAATGATTTATGGGGTTGAATTAAATATGATTGAACCTTATTTCAATATCGTTTTTAATGAAAAAGATATGTCTATCGAAGATGCAACTTATGTTTCTTTCGACTTAGAAACAACAGGATTTTCTGTGATTCATGATGGTATTACTGAATTTGGTGCGGTAAAAATAAAAAATGGAGAAGTTATTGATCGACTTCAAAGCTTTATACATCCAGGTAAATCGATTGGAACAAGAGTTTCACAACTGACAAGTATTACCAATGAAATGGTTGCTGATGCGCCCTCAATTAAAGAATTCTTACCAAAGATTTTAGAATTCTTCGAAGATTCAATTCTTGTGGCCCATAATGCAAAATTCGATATTGGTTTTTTAAATGAAAGTTTAAAAAGATTAGGTCAAGAACCTATTCAAAATCCAGTTATTGATTCTTTGGCGCTTGCTCGTGCAATCATGAAGCCAATGAAGTCTTATCGCTTAGGAAATGTTTGTCGTGTTTATCGTGTAAATTATGATGATGAAGTAGCCCATCGTGCCGACTATGATGCGGAAGTATTAGGTTCTGTGTTTACGACAATGCTTCATTCTATCATGCAAAATGGTCACTATAATTTACTTGATTTAAATAAATTACAAAAAGACGATGCTTATAAAATCGTTTTCCCATATCATATGACAGCTCTTGCTTTAAATAAAGAAGGTCTTAAAAATATGTTTAAGATTGTATCAGAAGCCAATACAACTTATTTCCATGATGGCTCACGTATTCCTAAAGAAAGACTTGAATATTATCGAAAAGGATTACTTTTTGGAACAAGCTGTTACCGTTCAGATGTTTTTGAAGCGGCTTTGAATTCTTCTGATGAAAAATTAGAAGAACTCTTAAAATTTTATGATTATGTAGAAATTCAACCTTTTGACGATTACTATCATTTGATTGATCGAGGACAAATTGAATCAAAAGAAGATTTAATTATTTCAATTAAAAGATTGATTACAGCTGCTAAAAAACTCGATAAAATTATTGTGGCTACAGGAGATGTTCATTTCTTAAATGAAAAAGATAAAATCTATCGAGATGTTTTTATTTCTCAACCAAAAATTGGTATTGGACATCGCGCGCATCCTTTATGTGACCGTAAAAATCCACGTGCTTTTACACCATCACAATATTTAAGAACAACAGATGAAATGTTGAAATGTTATGATTATTTAACATCTGAAGAATGTTACGAATATGTTGTTACAAATACAAATAAAATTGCAGATATGGTAGAAGAAATTCGACCAATTCATGATAAATTATTTACACCAACAATCGATAATGCAGATGAAAATCTAACAAAAATTTGTTATGATACAGCGCATCGTCTTTATGGTGAACAATTACCTGAAATTGTAGAAAAACGATTAGAAAAAGAATTAAGTAATATTATTAAACATGGATTTGGGGTTATTTATTATATCTCTCACTTGTTAGTAAAAAAATCCAACGATGATGGATACCTTGTAGGATCTCGTGGTTCTGTAGGTTCATCCTTTGTTGCGACAATGTCAGGAATTACAGAAGTTAACCCATTACCACCGCATTATTTATGTTTACATTGTAGCCATAGTGAATTCTTAGAAGAAGGTGTGGTCGCTGATGGGTATGATCTTCCAGATAAGATCTGTCCTGTTTGTGGAAAGCCAATGAAAGGGGAGGGACATAATATTCCATTTGAAACCTTCCTAGGATTCAATGCCGATAAGGTACCTGATATCGACTTAAACTTCTCAGGAGCTTATCAAGCCAATGCTCATGCTTTTACTAAAACGATTTTTGGTGAAGATCATGTCTTTAGAGCGGGGACTATTTCAACAGTTGCGGAAAAAACAGCTTATGGTTATGCCAAAGGTTATGCTGAAACACTTGGGGTTGAAAATGAAATGCGAAGTGCAGAATTAGAAAGAATTGCTCGTGGTTGTGGTGGTGTTAAACGCACAACAGGACAACATCCAGGTGGTATCATTGTTATCCCTAGAGATTATGATGTTTTTGATTTTACACCTTATCAATATCCTGCGGATGATTTGTCAGCTGAATGGCGTACGACTCACTTCGACTTCCATGCAATTCATGATAACGTCTTAAAATTTGATATTTTAGGACACGTCGATCCGACTGTTATTCGTATGTTACAAGATTTAACAGGTGTGGATCCTAAAACAATTCCTACAAATGATACAAAAGTGATGTCACTTTTTACAACGAGTGAAGCTTTAGGTATTGATTTATCTTATATTAATTGTAAGAGTGGAGCGTTAGGTTTACCCGAATTTGGTACAACCTTTGTACGAGGAATGCTTGATCAAACACGACCAACAACTTTTAATGATTTAGTTATTATTTCAGGATTATCTCATGGAACGGATGTTTATCTTGGGAATGCAGAAACACTCATTAAAAATGGAACTTGTACCTTAAAAGAAGTTATTGGATGTCGTGATGATATCATGGTTTATTTAATTGAAAAAGGACTGCCAAATAAAGATGCCTTCGATATTATGGAATGTGTTCGTAAAGGAAAATCGCCAGCAGTTTTCCCTGAAAAGAAATATGAAGAATTAATGAAAAAATATAATGTGCCTCAATGGTATATTGATTCATGTAAAAAAATCAAGTACATGTTCCCTAAAGCCCATGCCGTCGCTTATGTACTTTCAGCGATTCGTGTGGCTTGGTGGAAACTTTATTATCCAAGAGAATATTATGCTGTCTATTTTTCAACGCGTTGTGATTTCTTTGATATTGATACGCTTGTTGCTGGAAAAGATGCAATTCTTGCAAGACGTAAAGAAATTGAAATGTTAAGAGAAAATAGACAATCTTCAAATAAAGATGAAGGATTATGGGATGTTTTTGAAATTGCTTTAGAAATGATTGACCGTGGGTTCCACTTCAGTCCATTAAATTTAGAAAAATCGGATGCAAGTAATTTTATCTTGGACCCTGATGATCCAAGTGGTTTATTACCACCATTTAGCTCTGTTGATTCACTAGGTGAGTCTGTAGCTAAAACAGTTATTGAAGCAAGAGAAAGAGGACCGTTCTTATCGAAAGAAGATGTGATTAAACGTACAAAATTAAATAACTCTCATATTAAACAACTGACAAAAATGGGAGTCTTTAATGGAATGCAAGAAGAAAATCAATTATCACTTTTCTAGTGACTTGATTATCTATTCAGTTTATGCTATATTATTTATAGTTTCATAGATAGAAACGAGTGGGGGAACCCACTCTTTATTATTGAATGGGGTGAAAAAATGGAATTATTAGAAAGTATTAAAAATATGGTATTACCTTTTATTGAACAACATGATTGTTACTTAGATGACATTGAGTATGTCAAAGATGGTAATGATATGTATTTACGTATTTATATTGAAAAGAATGAAGGTTATTTAGATATGGATACATGTGTTGCTGTAAGTGAATTAATTAGTGATAAATTGGATGAAGTTGATCCAATAAAAGAAGAATACATTTTAGAAGTTTCTTCACCAGGTATTGAAAAGCCTTTAAAAACATTTGAACAAGTAGAAAAATCGATTGGGGAATATGTTTATGCAAAATTTAAAAACCCTAAATCTGGTTTACATGAAGTAGAAGGATATTTAAAGTCAATCGAAGATCAACAATTAGAATTTGAATATCTTGTTAAAAACATTAAGAAAAAGATTGTTGTTGATTATGATAATATTCAATTTATTAGATTAGCTGTAAAGTTTTAGGAGGAATTAAAAGTGGCTAGTAAAAAATTTATGGATGCATTAAATCTTTTATGTGAAGAAAAAGGGATTGAAAAAGATGTTTTCTTAGAAATGCTTAAAGAATCAATTGCGAAAGCATATAAGAAAAACTATATGATTCCTGAAGCAAATGTACGTGTTGAAATCAATGAAAAAACAGGAAAATTTAGATTGTTTGAAATTAGAACAGTTGTTGATGATTTAGAAGATGAAGATTTAGAAGTTTCATTAGATGAAGCAAGAGAAATCAATGAGAATTACCAAGTTGGTGATATTATTGAAACAGAAGCTGACGTAGATCATATTGGACGTTTAGCAGCAATTCAAACAAAACAATTATTCAGACAAAAAATACGAGAAACTGAAAAAGAAACATTATATAATGAATTTGCAGATAAAAAAGATGATATCATTACTGGTATCGTTGATCGTGTTGAACCTAAATTTGCCATCGTTAATATTGGAAAAACAGGAGCTTTCTTAGGATTAAATCAACAAATTCCAGGTGAAACATTACGTGAAGGACAACATGTTAAAGTTTATGTAAGTGATGTTGATCGTGGAACTAAAGGAACACACATTGTTGTAAGTAGAACAGAACCTCAATTTGTTAGAAGATTATTTGAATTAGAAGTACCTGAAGTATTCGATGGTACTGTTGAAATTAAATCTGTTTCTCGTGAACCAGGAGAAAGAAGTAAAGTTGCTGTTTATACAGCTGTTGAAGGATTAGATCCAATTGGGTCATGTGTTGGACCTAAAGGATCACGTGTTAAAAATGTGGTTGATGAATTAAATGGAGAAATGATTGACATTATTGAATGGTCAAATGACCCGGTTGTTTATATTTCTCATGCTTTATCACCATCAGATGTTTTAACAGTTTCTGTAAATGAAGAAGCACACAGTGCTTTAGTTATCGTTCCTGATGATCAACTTTCATTAGCTATCGGTAAACGTGGACAAAATGCAAGACTTGCTGTAAGACTTACTGGATGGAAAATTGATATCAAATCATTATCAGAAGCAAAAGAACTTGGTTTAATGGATGCCATTGCACAAAAAGAAGAATCACCTGTTGATGATGATTTCCAAGATGAATTTGCTCAAGAAATGTTAAATAATGAAGAAGTTGTTGAAGAAGCTGTAGAAGAACCTGTTGCTGAACAACAAGCAGATGTTAAAGAAGTTGTTGAAGATGATTACGATGAAGATTTTGAAGACTTCGAAGATGACGATTACAGCAAATATGATGAAGATATCGACTATGATGAATATGACAAATATTATGATGAAGATTAAGGTGGGTTTCTATGAAAAAAATACCGCTTAGGAAATGTCTTGCAACAAATGAACAATTACCAAAAAAAGAATTAATTCGTGTTGTAAGAAATAAAGAAGGTCAAGTTTTTGTTGATCCAACTGGAAAAATGAATGGACGTGGCGCTTATCTTAAAAAAAGTATTGAAGCAATTGAAATTGCTAAAAAGAAAAAGCTTTTAAGTCGTTCGTTAGAAGTTGAAATTCCTGATGAAATATTTGAGGAGTTGAAATCTTATTGTGATTAATAAAAACTATTTAAATATGTTAGGTCTTGCAAATGCAGCAAGAGCGCTTGTAAATGGAGAAACTTTAATTAAAAGTATTTCTGCTAATAAAGTTGAACTTGTTTTAATTGCAAATGATGCAAGTGATAACACAAAAAAGAAAATTACAGATAAATGTCAATTTTATCATGTTGATTATTTTATAGGTGATGATATTGAAACAATTTCAAAAGCAATCGGTAAACATAATCGTGTTGCTGTTGGTATTACAAATCAAGGATTTGCAAAAAAAATTAAAGAAATGATAGGAGGTTGATTTTATGGCAAAACAAAATAAAAAGAAAAAAGGTGCACCAAAGAAAAAACAATTACAATCCAACTTTCCTACTAAAAAAGAAACAGTAGAAGTAAAAGATGGTGTAATTTCTTATGAAGAAGGAATTACAGTTGGTGAACTTGCAGAAAAATTAGGACAAACCCCTGCAAATGTTATTAAAGTGTTATTTTTATTAGGTACAATGGTAACAATAAATTCGGCATTAAATGATGAACAAGTAGAACTTATTTGTTTAGAATATGGTTGTGAATGTGAAAAACATATTCCTGTAGATGAAATCAATTTTGAAAATATTGAAGTAGTTGATGATGAAAAAGATTTACAACCACGTTGTCCTGTTGTTACAATCATGGGACATGTCGATCATGGGAAAACAACTTTATTAGATACAATTCGTAAATCAGCAGTTGTTGATGGTGAATTTGGTGGAATTACGCAACATATTGGAGCTTATCAAGTAGAAGTCAATGGTAAAAAAGTAACTTTCTTAGATACTCCAGGCCACGAAGCATTTACTGCCATGAGAGCACGTGGAGCTCAAGTAACAGATATTGTTATTATTGTTGTTGCTGCTGATGATGGAGTTATGCCTCAAACAAAAGAAGCTATTGACCATGCCAAAGCAGCAGGAGTACCAATTGTTGTTGCAATCAATAAAATTGATAAAGAAGGTGCTGATCCAGAAAGAATTAAAGCAGAAATGGCTGAAGAAGGATTATTACCAGAAGAATGGGGTGGAGATACAGTTTATTGTGAAATCTCTGCGAAAAAGAAAATTGGTATTGAAGAACTATTAGAAACATTAACAGTTGTTGCTGAATTAGCTGATTTAAAAGCTAATCCAAATAGATATGCTTATGGTAGTGTTGTTGAAGGTAAATTAGACAAAGGACGTGGTGCTGTTGCAACTTTATTAGTTGAAAATGGTACATTAAGGGCAAGTGATCCAATCGTTGTTGGAGCTGCATTTGGTCGTGTACGTCAAATGTTAGATGATAAAGGACGTGTTATCAAAGAAGCTTTACCTGGTACACCAGTAGAAATTACAGGATTAAATGAAGTTCCTGTTGCCGGTGATAAATTTATGGTCTTTGAATCTGAAAAACAAGCACGTAGTGTTGGTGAAACACGTATGAAAGCTAAGATTGAAAAAGATCGTAATTCAGGAGCTGCTTTATCATTAGATGATTTATATTCACAAATAAAAGAAGGTCAAATTATTGATTTAAATATTATCGTTAAAGCTGATGTACAAGGTACGGCAGAAGCAGTTAAAGCGTCCTTAGAAAAAATTGATGTTGATGGTGTACGTGTAAATGTAATCCGTTCAACAGTTGGAGCAATCTCTGAATCAGATGTTATTCTTGCAAGTGCTTCACAAGCAATTATTTACGGATTCAATGTAAGACCTGATGCAAAAGTAAGAAGTAAAGCAGAAGAAGAAAATGTTGAAATTCGTTTACACAATGTCATCTATAAGATGGTAGAAGAAATTGAAACAGCTATGAAAGGTATGCTTGCTCCAGAATATCATGAAGTCGTTACTGGACAAGCTGAAATCCGTCAAGTAATCAAAGCAAGTAAAGTAGGTAATATCGCAGGATGTTATGTAACCGATGGTTCTATTAAAAGAAATAGCGGTATCCGTTTAATTCGTGATGGTATCGTTGTTTATGAAGGAAAACTTGCTTCACTTAGACGTTTTAAAGATGATGTTAAAGAAGTTAACTCTGGTTTTGAATGTGGCTTAAATATTGAAAACTACAATGATATCAAAGAAGGAGATATCATTGAAGGATATGTTATGGAAGAAGTAGAAAAGAAATAGGAGCGAATGATTTATGTCATTAAAAACAGAAAGAATTAATGCTCAAATTCTAAGAGAAGTTTCATTGATCTTACAAAATGAAGTAAGAGATCGTGATTTACGCTTATGTACAATTACAGCGGTTGAAACAACAAATGATTTATCTATTTCCAAAATTTATGTTACTTTTTTAGGAAAAAATTATAATCAAGAAAAAGGAATGGAAGCTTTAGAAAGATCAAAAGGATTTATTCGTAACCTTTTAGCAAAAAAACTAAAAATTAGAAAATGTCCAGAATTGCATTTTGTATTAGATACTTCTTTAGAATATGGAAATAAAATTGAAAGTATTATTAATTCATTACATGAAAAAGACAATTAATGTCTTTTTCTTTTTTTATTAAAATTAATCTATGCTATAATGTTTATATAGACAAGGAGGATTATCATGGTAGAATTATCAAACCAATATTTAACAGTAAACTTACACCCAAAAGGAGCAGAAATTATTTCTATTGTTGGAAATCAAGATCATATTAACTATATGTGGAAAAGAGATGCTTGCCAATGGGCCAACAGTGCACCTATTTTATTTCCAATTGTAGGAGCTATTAAAAATGATACATGTCGTATTGATGGAAAAGAATATCATATGACACAACATGGATTTGCCCGTCATAATGAATTTGAAATTAAAAATCAAAGTCAAACTGAAGTAACATTTACACTTGTATCAAATGATGAAATTATTAAACAATATCCATTTTTATTTGAACTTAATGTGACTTATAAATTAGTAGAAAATACATTAACTTGTTTTATTAATGTAAAAAATAAAGATCATCAAACAATTTATTTCCAAGTGGGTGGACATCCTGCTTTTGCTTGCCCATTTATGGAAAATGAATCAAGTAATGATTATTACGTAGAATTTGCTGAATATGAAACACGTAATCAAAAAGTAATTGATGTGGCTAAAAGAGGGATGTCACATGTACAATTACCATTCTTTGATCATGAAAAGAGATTTTTTGTAAGACAACAACTATTTAATAATGATGCGATTGTTATTAAAGATTTTAAATCAGAAAATATTTCAATCAAATCATTAAATCATCAAAAATCAATTGTTTTCCATATGCAAGGATTTGATCATGTAGGTTTATGGACAGCGAAACATGTTGGTGGTTTACTTGCTATTGAACCATGGATTGGACATGCAGATTATGTTGATTTTGATGGTGAATTTAAAGAAAAGGAAAGCTGTGTAGCTTTAGATACTGATAAAGAATTTAATGTTCAATTTGCTGTTGAAATCAATCAATAGTTGACAATTTTTTTAAATGATTTTTGTTAAAATCATTTTATGAAAATAAAAATAATTGAATGTAGTCACGAATTGGATTTGCAAGATGAAATCAATGATTTTTTAGAAAAAGGAAAACGAATTATTGACATGAAGTACCAAGTAGCAATGTGTTTTTCGGCAGAACTGGAATATTCTTTTAGTTGTTTTATCCTTTATGAAGATTAAAAAGTATAAAAAAAAGAAAATTGTTTAAACTCAATTATGGAGGTGAAATCATGGCAAAGGATGTAAGATGTTCTGTTACAACATGTGCTTATCATGATCAAAATGATTGCTGCAAAGCAAATGAAATTCGTGTTTCAAAATGTAATTGTAGTTCGCCTTGTGAAGAACAAGAAACAGAATGTGGAACTTTTAAATTAAAATAGGAAATTTCCTATTTTAATTTTTTTTTACAAGTTTGATATGCTATAATGGAGTGGGTGATTATATATGAAAAGGTTTTTTGTTTTTTTGATACTATTTTTAATATTAACTGGTTGTCAAAACACACAAAATCAAGATACTGTCTCAAAACAGTTATATAATCAATACCGCCAGTATTATCAATTAGTAACATCATCTCATAATTTCCAAACAGAATGTGAGGAATGTTCAATTCAATTGGTTGTTAATAAAACATCGAATGATCAAATTCGTTATGATGTTATTATTAATGCTCCACAAATAGAAATGGATAATATTAAAGCAATTGCATATGTAGAAAAAAAGAATAAAGATATACCAAGTATTGGTTTATTAGAAGAAAATTCTTTTTCTTTAAAACCAAATTATGTAAATAAAGAAGAAGGATTTTATAAAGGAATTAATTTGTCAGGTCTAACAACCAAAACAGAGTTTAAAGTAAAAATCTATTTTACATATGAAAATAACGGAATACTAGAAGAAAGGTATGTAATATTAAATGGCAATGCGTCTTGATAAGCTTTTAGCTCATTATGGTATTGGAACAAGAAAAGAAGTTAAAACGTATATAAGAAAAGGGTATGTTCAAGTTAATGGACAAATCATTAAAAAGGATGATTTTAAAGTAGATTATGAAAAGGATCAAATTCTTTTTGATGGACAACCTATAAATTATAAGCCTTATGTTTATCTTATGCTTAATAAACCTTCAGGTTATGTTTCTGCAACAAAAGATAATGTACATCCAACAGTTGTTGATTTAATAAAAGGTTATCATCAATATGATCTTTTTCCTGTAGGTAGACTTGATTTAGACACAGAAGGATTGTTATTACTTACAAATGATGGTGATTTTGCGCATAAGTTGTTAGCACCAAGCAGACACCATTCTAAATTATATTATGCAAAAGTCGACGGTATTATGAATCAAGAGGATGTACTTGAATTTGAAAAAGGAATGATGATTGATCATTATCAATGTCAAAGTTCACATTTAACAATTTTAAATACAAATGAAAATACATGTGAAGTTTTGATTGAAATTTTTGAAGGAAAATTCCACCAAGTAAAAAAGATGGTGGAAAAAGTAGGAAAGAAAGTAACTTATTTAAAAAGAATACAAATGAGAAATTTGAAATTAGATGAGAATTTAAAACTTGGTGAGTATCGCGAACTAAGTGAAGAAGAGCTCAATGATTTAATGAATGATTTATAAGGAGGATTTTTTGTGAGATTAAGAAACAACCCAAAGGCTTATGATATTATGGAAGAAAATGCGGATTTTGTTATTTTGGATCCTGAATCTCATAAGGGTAAATATCACCAATTATTCAAAGAAAATAAACCTGTGTTTGTTGAAATTGGAATGGGGAAAGGTGATTTTATTTATCAAAATGCTTTAAAGCATCCAGAAAATAATTATATTGGAATTGAAAAGTTTCCAAGCGTTTTAGCGGCAGCTATTAATAAAATAAACAAACAGGAAAAATTAGATAATTTAAAATTGATGCATTATGATGCATTAGAATTATTAAATGTTTTTGAAAAAGGAGAAATTGATCACTTATTTTTAAATTTTAGTGATCCATGGCCTAAAAAAAGACATGCTAAAAGACGTTTAACATCTCCTGATTTTTTAAATGTTTATCGTCAATTATTAAAAAAAGATGGCTTAATTGAATTTAAAACAGATAATAGAGGATTATTTGAATATTCATTACAATCTGTTACAGAAAATCATTATCATCTTGATTACGTGAGTTTAGATTTACATAATTCGCCTGAAGCTGAAGATAATATTATGACAGAATATGAAAGAAAGTTTTCAGTGAATGGACCTATTTATAAAATGATTTTAAGTGATACAATGGAGAAGAATAATGGATAAATTTATTGAAATAAAAACAGTAGATGATTATAAAAAAGCAATTCAAAATAAATCGATTTTATTATTTACAGCGAATTGGTGTCCAGATTGTATGTTTATTAAACCATTTATTGGTGAAATTGTTGAACAATATCAAGATTATATTTTTTATAGTGTTAACCGAGATGAAATGCTTGAATTATGTCAAGAGTTGGATATCTTAGGAATTCCTTCTTTTGTAGCATTTGATCAAGGAAAAGAAATTGGGCGTTTTGTAAGTAAATTAAGAAAGACAAAAGAAGAAATTATTGATTTTATTGATTCATTATCATAAGAAAGGAAGTCTAGTTATGTTTAAAAATTTTTTTAAAAGAGCAAATGATGAAGATATCTTTGAAACTGTAGATCCCATCGTAGAACAAAGAAGAAATGAAAAATTCTCAAAACCATTAATTTATGATGAAGAATTTAAAAAAGAACAAGAAGCAAACAAAAAGAAAGTAGAAGCTTCAAAAAAGGAAAAAGCCAAAGAAGTTCCCAAAAAAAACATAAAACAAACAGCACCTAAAGTTGAAGAACCTATTTCTAAAAAAGGATATGAAATGATTGATATTATTTCACCTATATTTGGAATGAAAGAAGAAAAAATTGAAACAGAAAAGGTAACTAAAAAGCCCTCTGTAAAAAAATCAAAGAAAAAAGATAATTCACTTATTCAAGTTATTTCACCGTATTATGGAAATTTTGAAGAAAAGGTTGTAGAAGAAGAAAGCGAAGCAATCTTAACTTCAGCAAATGAAGAAACAGAAGAAACTATTGAAAATATTGAAGAAAGTGAAACTACAGAAACAGTTGAAGATGAAGAAGAAAAACTTCCAACTGTGGAAGATAATTTAAGAAATATTGCAAACATCGTAAAAGAAGAACAAGATCAATTAAAAATCATTGAAGAAAGAACAGGTGAATTTAAATTAGATTTTGGTGCAAATAAAGATGAAGAAAAGACAACATTAATTGATGAAATCGATGATAATATGTCTTTAGATGAATTAATGAGTTTATATGAAAAGAAGTTTAAGGACTAGGTTATGATTAAAGGTATTGGTGTAGATATTTGTGATTTAAGAAGATTAACATCATTAGATAGCCTTGCTAAAAAAATTCTTCATGAAGAAGAACTAAAAATCTTTTGTCAAAAGAAAAATGAAAAAGCAAAAAGAGAATTTTTAGGTGGTCGCTTTGCAGTGAAGGAAGCGTATATAAAGGCATGTGGTCCCGCATCTTTAAAAGAAATTTGTTGTTTAAATGATCAACAGGGATGTCCTTATTTATTAAACAGAAATGGACATGTTTCTATTTCTCATGAAAATAATTATGCAGTAGCATTCGTAGTGGTAGAAGAGTAATCTTCTACCACTTATGCATTTAAATAGGCTATTTAGCGGTTTTATGATGATACAGGAATTGAATTTATTTACGATGTTATTTAAGGAGGAAAGTAAATGTTAAATTCAATTTCAGTAGTAGGAAGAATCGTTAAAAGTGTTTATCATGTTCATGATAAAGCCTTTATCGATATTGAGGTTAAAAAGCCATTTCCTTTGGAAATAGGTTATGAATCGTGGGATGTTTTTTCAGTTCAATTGTGGAAAGGACTTGAAGGAATGATGGATGATGTAGGTGAAATTGGCATGTTTCTTGCTATTAGAGGAAGACTTGTTGTTAATACAGAAAACGATAAACATTCAATGATAAAAAATACGGTTATTTATGCTGAACTTATAGAAACTTTGAATAAATATTTTTATAAATAAATTACTAAAGTGAAAAGTTAAATTCCACTTTAAAAAAAGAAAAAATAAAAGTAGAATTAAG